>Ga0116182_1000604_pt1 | contig 39390 bp, 47 predicted proteins | sample AD_UKC077_MetaG_FD_89805 | JGI IMG/M metagenome (GOLD analysis project Ga0116182, IMG submission 89805) | Active sludge microbial communities of municipal wastewater-treating anaerobic digesters from USA - AD_UKC077_MetaG | ecosystem: Engineered > Bioreactor > Anaerobic > Digestate | place: USA...
AGTACAATTACTGTTCGTTCTAAAGATGGTTTCCCATTTAACTTAGATGTATCTCAGATTATTCACATTCCAATGACAGAAGCACCAAAAGTAATTGCACGTTTTGGTTCTATGCAAAACCTTGTATCACAAGTATTAGAGCCTACAATTGGTAACTATTTTAGAAACTCTGCACAAGATTCAGATGTTATTGCATTCTTATCTACTCGTCAATCAAGACAAGATGCTGCAAAAAAATCAATATCTTCTGTTCTTGAAGAATATAATGTTCATGCAGTTGATACATTGATTGGTGATATTACACCACCAGAATCATTAATGAAAACATTAACTGATCGTAAAATTGCAGAAGAACAACAAGTTACTTATGAAACTCAAGAAAAAGCTCAAGTAAGAAGACAAGGTGTTGAAAAACAAACTGCAATTGCAGATATGCAAGGTGAAGTTGTAAAAGCAAATCAAGGTGTTGAGATTTCAGAGAAAATTGCAGATGCAGAAGTTAAAAAAGCAACAGGTGCTGCTAGTTCAGTAAAAATTGCAGCAGAAGCTAATGCAGAGGCAACTAAATTAAATGCTGAAGCAGAAGCAACAAAGAAAAAACTTATTGGTGAAGCAGATGCAGATGCAATATTAGCTGTAGGTACTTCTACTGCTAAAGCATATGAATTGGCAGTTAATGCAATGGGTAAAGATAACTTTACTACATTCAAAGTAACAGAAGAGATTGGTAAAGGTAAAGTGAAAATTATGCCTGACTTATTAATCAATGGTGGTGGACAAGGTAATGGTTCATTAGATGGATTACTTGGAATGCAAATCATGGAAATGATGGGTAAAGGTATGAAACCTGCAAATAATAGTAATGTTATTGACATTCCAGTAGTTGATGAAACTACTGACAAAAAAGGTAAAAAATAATAAAACCTTTTATTAAACTAAACCTCTATTTTAATTAATAGAGGTTTTTTTATGTCTGATAATTTTATATATAGTTAATGAAATATCTTAAATACTTTGAGTCAATAGAAGAAAAAGAAAATAAAGTTCTTATATTAATTTTTTTAGTAGAACATGGTGATCCTAAATGGTTAGAATCTATAAAAGTTTTTGATAATTTAGATGTTGATTGGTGGGTTAAACCACAAGGCGCATCACATTTAGGTTTGGCATATCAATCTATTTTGAATACAGATGATTTAGATATGGCAAGAAGAACTGCTGAATATATTGAAAGTCATTTTGACTTTCCCATATTAATTTGTTTATCCAGAGAGAATATATCAAGACATGAACCTGTAGGTGAAAGTAATGATAAAGGTTGGTGGAAAATAGGAAGAGCATTTGATAATATGGTTTCAAATAATGAAAAAGGAATTCATATAATATGATAATTAAAAAATTTGAAAACTTTAGACCTATTGGTTTTAGAAGTGGTAAGACTGAATTAGGTAATTTACAAAAAGAGGTTGAAATTAGAATAGACCTTGAAAAAATACAACATGCATCAATTCAACAATATAGACATGGTTTCAATAAATTAAGTGGGAAAATTGAAGATAGTGAAATTAAAGATTTAGTTGAAAGAGCAATTGAGGAAATAACAATTGCATTAATGCAAGATAGATATGATATTAAAGATGAAAATGGTAAACCAAATAGATTCATCATCAGAGATAAAGAAACAAAATTAAATGTAGTTTGTGAACTAAGACCTGGTGAAAATCAGTTTACATTAACTGTGATAACTGTAATGAGAGTAGAACATTTTAGAACTGCAATAGGACAATGGGTAGTAGAAGTATAAAAAAAACCTCATATGAAAATATGAGGTTTTTTATTTGAATTAGGTATTATCCTAAAGTTAAGAAGATTTTACGTGAACTTCTATCTACTGATAGAACTTTCACTCTAATATCTTGTCCAGATGTGAACTTCTTACCAAGTTTCTCCATTTCTGATGTGTGGATTAATCCAACTGTTTCATCATCTAAGATAACCAAAGTACCAAATTGTTTAACATCTTTTACTCTACCTTCAATCAATTGACCATTTTTGATAGTGTCCCATAAAGTTTCTCTCAAAACTTGTGTAAGGATAATCTTATCTTTGATAATCTCCTTGATATAGAATTCAATTTCTTGTCCTGGTTTGATTTCAGAGATTCTGTTTTGCCACTCTTCTATTACATTAGCTTTGTGGATCATACCTGTTAGACATTCATTAAACTCAACAAAGATACCAAATGGTGTAGTACCAGTAACTCTACCTGAATATAGAGTATTGAACTCAAGATTACTGATTTCATCAGGAATCAAGCTTTGTAGATACTTTCTACGACTTACTATGTAAGTTCCTTCATGTTCAGAGAATGACTCAACCATTACTTGGAAAGTGTCTCCAATAATAGAACTTGGGTCATAAAGCTTGTTGATACCTGCCAAGGTATTAGGCATAAACGCAGGAAGAGTAACTCCTCCATTTGTCAACTCTACATCGTAACCTGCAGGGTTTAAAGCTCTAATATAAGCAGTTACTGATTCTCCTTCCTCTAAAGACTTCATATTTTCATGAGCTCTAGATTCATATAAAGAAGCAATACTTCCTTTGATGAAGTAAGTACTTTGTACTACCTCAGTGATTAACAAATCAACTTGTTCTCCAACTTCAATGGAGTTAAGGTATTTTGCCTCACCTGGTTTGTTCTCAATACGAACATCATCTTTGTAACCAACAACACTGAACACATATTGATTGGACATCATACCCAAATAAGTAGATCTTACTACTGAACCAGCAGATGGGGTCTCTATTTGAATAGAGTCATAAAGTGAATCAAGGTATTTATCTTGTAACTTTTGTCCTCTTTTATATATATCATCTGCATATAAAAGATCAAAGTCTGGATTACCTAATTCTGGGTTTAAAATTTCTTGTGTCATATTTATTTAATTTAAGTGTTTTAGTTTTATTAGTAAAATTGAAAAAGTTTAGTTACTTCAATCTTTTTATTTTATTCTTTGTCATATAATCTCTAAGCCTTGCTGCTTGTTCAAAATTTTCACTTTTAATAAGTTCATCCATTTTTTCATTTGCAGTCTTAGTAATCTCTTCTATAGACTTTTTAGATTTCTTAATATCTAATATTGAATTATAGAACTCATTCATTTCTGTTATATCAGTAAAGTATTTATTGTTTTCCAATTTATCAGATTTTGATATTTTATTATAAAAGTCTTTTGTTAGAGCAGAGTTATCCATTAGATACTTAGCTAGATGATAAGGTCTATTTTTAAATAGTTTTAGAAAATTTACAAGATTGTTTTGAAACTCTTCATTCATAAGTTTTTTATGAGTTTACATTAAGTAAGTTTATATTTTTTCAAATAAAATATTGAAATAATAATCAAATCTATAAGTTGAACTTGGTTTCTCCTGATTAAAAGTAACCTTAATTGAAGACTCATCAAACTCAGTTTCAGTTTGTAACTTAGTTAAAATGTTAGAATTGGTAATAACATTTTTATTCCATTCATTACTATATCTTAATGCTGTTTGGTTTCTTAAATCTATATAGTTTACATATAATTGAATACCTTTGTATTTATATCTATTAAGAATATTATAGTTTATATAACTCTTAATTGCAGTATCTGTATTTGCATAAATATTCATATCATTTTTGATACCTTCAAAGGTTCTATACTTTTTAAGTGTAGCAAATAAATAGTCAGTTATTATAGTTTTTAAATCTATTGTTAATATCCATCTTGTATTATTATCTAACTGATATTTTGGTTGAGAAGGATCCAAAATTAAAGTATGATTACCTTTTTTATCTAAAGATGAAGAGTAAACAATAGAAGCCAATGATGATTCAATTGAAAGGTCTAATTGTTCACCATTTTGATTTTGATAGTAGATTATATCTAAAGTATCTATACTTATACTATCTTCTATTTCTAACATTTTTGCACCAAAAAATGTACTTTCTTCAAGCATGTTTAATGTTCCATATACTGCTTTAGTTTGATACTCTGGTGATATATAACTTCTTCTCATTTTTATTATTAATTTGATGGTCCAATATTTGTTGGTATTGTAATAGGTATTACTATATTATTGTTATTTACAATATTTTCATCTATTGTATATTTCTCTAAATAATCTTTATTTGCCTTAGTTAATGTAGATGTTTCTAAGTAATACTTTAAATCCCAAGTTGATGAGAATATGAAAAAGTCATAGATAGAGTAACCAAATTCATCTAACATTGGATAGATAGATTTCTCATCTGGACTATCTTTTAATTTTAGAATACTTCCTTTTCTATTTATCTTTCTAACTTTTCTTTCTTTAATAATACCAAAATTTGTTAATGAAGTATCAAATAAATAATTACCTACTTCTTTGTACTCATAATCTCTTTTAAATAATTCTATATCATAAAATAATGGCATATAATAACCACTGAATCTATAAATAGTATCTTTTATATAATTTGTAGCACCATGATAATTCTCAGTTACTTTAGGAGCAAATCTATTTTCAATTATATTTACACCAACTGGATTACCATTATAGTAGTTTAATTGATTAATATTTAATATCTTACCCTTTTCTAACTTTTTAATTGGATTTAATGGATTAGGTAAGTAAATAGGTCTTTTTAACAAAGATTGTATTTTAACATCTAAACTATCAGGTCCTTCACATTTAATTATATAAGGTAGACTAGTAATATTATTAGTATAACTATACTTACTAATTGTATTATCATTATCAATAACTATATAAGATACATAATCTGTAAATCCATATTTATTAGTTATATCATTTATAGCAGTCATAAAATTAGTAGCAGTTAATTTCTTATATAACTCATTATAAAGATCATCTCTATTAGTTGATGAAACATTAGTATATGTATTATCTGATATATTTATATTAACCAATATATTTTCCCACTTTTTATTGATATAGATTACAATACCATTATCCAGAGTTGAATCTTCTGTTTTATTAGTTGCCATATAATATCTATCATTTAATAAAATAATTGGATTACTATATATGCTATAAGTATAATCTGTATCTGGAACTAAACTATATTGTCTAGCCCAATCAACATCAACTCCTGGTTCAAAACCAGGTAACATCTCTAAATAAGGATTTTGAGGTCTAAAAAGTTGCTGTACTTGCATTTGAGTTACTTGACGTCTAAAATTTCTATATAATACATTATTATGAACAACATAAGCTTGTTGTTCATATCTCTTAGTTGGATTCCAAATCTCTATTAATTTCCAATAAAATAAATCAGCAGTTGGTTTATTTACAGTTCTTTCCCATACAAGGCTATTTTCAATATTATTTCCTTTGTTTTTATCAACTAATGAAATATAATATGAATCAGTACTTATTACTATATCTGACTTAGAATATGTTATACTAGAATCAAACTTACTAATAGTTGATATATCTATCCATTGTTTTTGATTTGGATGAAAGTTATTATTATATGTATTAGATATATAAACCTTATTGTTATACATTACAATACTTCCTGTTCCATAATTAGAACTAGATTGTGTATCTGGTGGAATCCAAAAATTTATATAATCACTTCCTGTTTCTGTTGTAAAGTTTTTTTGCCAATACTCACCAGAATTATAAATAAATGTATCATTTTGTCTTGGTGACCAAAATATTCTATTATCATTATTTACTCCATCACTATAAATATTCCAACCTTGATTACTTGGATTTGATATAACATTATTACCATTTAAGTTAATTGTAGGTCCACAAGGTCCTAAAGTACCATTAGGATTAGTAAATAAAATATCATCAAATATAACAACTGAACCAGTTGCATAAACTTTATCCATTTTCCACTCATCAATTATACTCCATTCTAATTGATTAGGAGAATATGTCAACCCAATAATTTGATTTGAATTATTATCTAAAAATATTGGTTGATAATCATTATCAGATAATAAAACAGACATTTTATAATCTACAAAATCATTATTTGTTGATATGTTAATTTTATCAATCTGATTATTAGAGTTTAAGTTAACACCTTCTACTTTATAAACATCAAATCTAATACCTCTAAATAAACTATGATTAGGTACAGAGTCATCACCTACATTAAAATAAGAGTATTTTCTAGTATTCTTCTTAATATCACCATTTAAAAATTGTGTTTGTTTGCTAAAGAAATAACTAAAGTAATCATAAGAATAAGTACCTAAAACCATATCATATTGTAAGTTCAAATATTTATCTAACTCAAACTTAAATGTGTTATCAATACTACTATAGGTAAATCCCTCAACATGTAATGTATGATGTAAATATGATGATGTTGCTGAGTTTATTGTATAAAAGTAATCTAAATTTCTTTCAATTCTTTTAGGATGAATATCAGAAACATTTACAGTCCTATTATAATCTTCAAATATTAATGAATTATTTAATAAGTAAGGTACGTCATTTCCTGATATTGAGTTTTGAAATCCAAATCTACAATAAACTGAGTTCTTTCTCCATAACTCTGATAAATTACCAGTTGTATCATCAACTTTAAAAGTTTCATAATTTGCAGTGTACTCAGATGATACAGGAATTTTAACCACTTCATTCTTATAAACAAAGTCATCTAAATCTCTTGGATCAGTTTTACTTGTCAAATCTTCAAAATACATCTTAGTCTCATCAGTATTTGTTAATTCAGTTGACTTCTCATATTCATATTTAGAATACTCAGTATCAACTAATCTATCATCAAAGTCTTTAATATCTGTAAGTTTTAATTTGTAAATATCAAATATTGTAGGTGGATTATTAAAGTCAACTATTGTATTGATTGTTTTTTCAACACCATTTACTTTATAAGTATAACTATTCTCATTAAATTGGAATGAGTAATCACTATTAACACTAATTGAATTAGTACCACTATTAATTAAATTATGGTAAACACCATCTATATTAATTAACCAAATATCAGCACTATCAAATCCATCTATTAAAATTGGATTTTTACTCATATCAATCAATTGATTGTTTTTAATTTCACCAAAGTTTTGATTGAAACTTGAATAAGTCATTCCACCAAAATCTAAATCAGATATTATTCTATATTTAGTTACAATTACCTCACCATAATTCTCAACTGCAGATTTTGTATTTGTTGTTAGGTTTTTAGTATTAACCATTTTAACAGTAGATGCTTGTTTTTTAGATGAACTAAATCCTAAGTCTCTTTCCATTCTATCAACTGATGTATTACCTGTAGTATTTTTAATCTTAATTAGTTGATTTGTTATAGTTTCAGTATATTGTTCTACTTTATAATATTTACCACTATACTCTACATAAAAAGGCTTTTTATCAGTCCAAACTTCTTCAAATGGATAACCACTTGGTGACGATAATATATTTCTATCAGTACCTGATAAAACAATAATATCATTTTTTAAAGGTACAGGTATATAAGATGACATTGTTGTTACCAACTTTAAATCATCTAAATAAAATCCATAATATCTATTTATAGACCATCTTCTTTTTTGTTCTGGCGTAGAAGGTGTATCATCAAATAAAAATGATAAGTTTAATATGTTAGGAAAAACAACTTTATTGTTTTTATAAGAGTCAAATACAAACTTTTCAAGTTCAAATATCTCTTTTTCTTCATCTAAAATATCATCAATAAATAATGACTTAGATGTATAACCACCATTTTGATAATCAATACCATTCCATCTACAAAACTCAAGACTTCTAAAGTCTATTTCTAATGGTGAATCTGGAAAATATTTATTATCAATAAAGTTAGTGTGTAACCATTCTCCAAATATACTTTCTTTTGTCAAGTCAAATAACTTAACAGTTTTTAATTTATTAATTATTTCTGTTTTAAAATTTGCAGTTGTTAATGTTCCAATACCTGGTTCATCTACTCTAAATACAATAAACTTTTTAGGAAGTCCTGTTTTAGTAATATAAAGAGGTGCAAAGTATTCATACTCTTCTGAGTAATTTTTATTATCTATAATATTTCTTGCACCATAGTTATATAACTCATCATACTGATAAGCAAAATCATTTGACATTGTTTCTGCATCACTCTCATATTTTATACTATATGCTGTTTCTGCAGGTAAATCTTTATAAAAATAAGGAATTAGTTCATCATAATAATTACTCTTATTAAATGAGACCTTTTTGAACTTATCAAAAGACAAATTCATATTTGATTCAATACTATCTAAACTTAATTTATAGTTAGTATCAATCATTATTTTTATATTAGTTGTTAAACCAACATTGGTTCTTAATATTGCAAATGATTTCAATATGACTTATTATTTTTTACTTGTTGTTGAATAATCATCAATATATGCAGGTCCACCACCTATATTATTGAATTTTCTAACTGCAACTTTATTTCTGTTTAAGTTAAATTTAAGAGTGAATGTAAATGGTCTATTTTCAGATTCATTTTCTACAAAGAATTTTAACTTTTTAACATGTTTAACTGTTTGAGTTGAATTATTCAAATCAATATATTGATAGTTTAATCCATTTTGACTACTATCCAATGAGTTCATTTTGAAATAAATATTCAATGGAACTATTATAGAGTTTTTATCTCCTGCAGCAACTGTATGAATCTTATCACTATTTACTTCTTGAATACTTTCAAGGTCTTTAACAACTGGATGAATTGTAGTCAAGAATTTAGTAGTTGATGCAACTGAAATAGTACTATCATTCCATTTTGTTGGATCTAGTAATGATTTATTATTACCAATAAATGCTAATATTGATGACTCATTATATCCAAGGTTATATTCAGTTGATGAAAGTACACTTGTTACTGAGTTTGAATTATCTGTATTAAATGCATTACCAACATTTTCTGATAATTTAGAAACTGTTGTTTGAGTAATTGAATCATAATTAACCATCCAGATATATTGATTATCAAGTTGTGTTCTTGTTTGACCACTAACATCAACTGTTTTTAATTCATCTTGATTATTTACCCAGAAGGTTTGAGGTGCAGTTGAGTTATAAACAGTTCCACTACCATCAACATAATTTCTATTAGATAATAATCCAAGTACAGATTCTGTAGCTTTATTTCTAAACTTAACAACAAAGTCTTTAATCACATAGATATTGTTTTGGTAAACTCTACCTGTTGGTGCACCTGTTGCAGTATAAGAATCTAAGTAATCTTCACACTCAACATTAAATGTTGTTTCAGAACCATTTGATATAATAAACTCTTGATTATTTCTAAGAATAATGATTTCAAGTTCACCTTTAGCTCTTTTGATTTTTTCTTCTAATGAGGTAATTCTATCAGTTAAAGCTTTAATATAAGTATATAAATCTAATGAAACTCCATTTTCATCTTGGAATCCTGAAAGAACTTTCTTAGCTTCATGATGATAAGTAACATTATTAACTGTTACTGTATCTGATAAGTGTTCATCTAAACCTTTAGCAGATAGCTCAGCATTCATACTTGTTTTTAAGTCTTCCTTAGTAGCTTCTCTTAATATAAAGTCAGTTTCATTAAGAACCGTATTTAAGTCATCTGGGAAGTCCACAGTCAATATATCAGACCAATCTGATTCAACTGCTGCTTCTGGCCAACCTACCTCTGAAATTGATTTAATTCTAAATTCAATTCTTTCATTTGGTAAAATAGGTAAATCAAATTGATTTATATTTGGTGTATCTGCTGATGTAACATCTTCAATTTGCCAAGTGTATTCACCAGTTGTACTATTATAAACTCTTTTTCTTGCATCTGTTTTATATTCAGACCAGTTAGAGAAAGCTGCCTTACTTTGAGAATCTGTTATTGAATAAGTTTCAACAGGAGATTCTTTACCATCTTTACTTACTTTTCTATATTGAACTCTGAATTGTACAATTTCTTGTGGTCTAGTTCCAGTTGTAATAACTGCAGCAGGAATAGTCCAGAAACCTCTTACATTAAATTGAGGTTCAACTTTAGTTTTAGGATCTTTAGAAAGATCAATAATCTCTTGAGTTACTGATGCAAGTAATTTACTCTTACTATCTTTTTTAGATACTAATCCTTCAATCTCTAAGTCTGCTTGTTTTTTTGCTGAGTCAGATTTATATTTAGTAAATTTAGCTGTTTTATTTCTTGATGAAATTGCTTCTTGTATTTGCTGTATCTCAGATTTAAGAGATAATTGATAATTGTGTTTTTGTTTAACCAAATTAGAATCTGGTGAGTCTGTAAGGTGTTTATTGATTTGTACAACTTTAAAGTTATCAACACTTAAAGCCGGTGCAACAGGAGTACCACCTAATATATTAGGAGTTTTCTTAGCAACTAAATCTTGTAAAACAACACCATAGTCATAAACATAATCAATATAGAATTGTTCCATTGATAAACCATTTGCAGTAGATGAAGAATCCAATCTTAAATCATTAGTATAGTAACCTGTACCTAAACTCCATTTCTTAGCAACTAAGTGATTATCAGTATTAATTGGTTTAATGAAAAGAACATTTCTCTCATTGTAACCAACACTTACTCTACATTTTTTAGTATAGATAACATCAGAATAAACTTTTAATGTCCCAATACCAACTGGAATTGGTTCAATACCTTCTAATCTCTCAACTCTAACTCTTGGATTACTTTCAACTGTAGAAACTTCTATAATTTTATACTTAGTAGATGATTTTGCAGTATTAATAATTAACTCATCACCAACTGCCAATTGTTTAGTTTGACCTGCATCAACTACTAAATACTCAAGTGTATCTAATACATACCAAAGTTTTTTATTTAATCTATCTTCTTGTATTCTTAATACACTAAATTGACCATCATATAATAAGTTATTTGGTTCTAAATCAAAAATCTGTTCATCAAACTTAGGATTAATAGCATTTAAAACACCTGTAGTAGTTTTGTGCCAATTTTCAAATTCTGAAATAATAATATTTGCATTTCCTCTAAATAATTGGTTATAAGAATTTAATGCTGATTGACCATTAGTAGTTAATGAACCATCTGCATTTTTTTCAAAATCAACCATATATCTTCTTACTAAACATTTTCTTACATTATCTTCAATTTTATTAGATAAATCCAGTTCAATAGAAATCATTGGATCCATTAATGAATCAAAGAACCAGTTAGGACTTGATTTAAAAGTAGATATAAAACCAACACTACTAATAGGAGTAGGATCTCTATTCAAATCTACAGTAACCAATTTTTTATATTTGTTTTGTGTAGTTGTTTGTATTAAAGAACCAGCACCATCAATACCATATAATGAATTTATATTATTATTTAGTCTATCAATCTCACCTTTTAAAGATGTAAAGGATGGCATTGTGAAGTTTCTTAATACTCCATTTGCATCATATATTTGAAGGTTTACTGATGATTCAGTTGTTGTTGTTAATGAACTAATTTTAGATAGTATTTCAACAATATTTTTATTATAAGATATTATTTGGTCTGCTACCTTTGGAAATGAACTTTGAATTGCCATTATTCTAAAATGATTTTTTAGTATATATTAATTTTTGTTTATTCTTTAAGTTTTATTTTGTATATTTGTGTCATGAAAATATATGATGTAACATTTAATGATGGTGGTTGGAGAAGTGGACCAATGCCAAGTTTTCAAGTAGTAGCTGAAAACAAACAAGAAGCAATTGATAAGGTATTAGAAAAACATCCTTCCTATAAGACAGGTTATGACAAATGGGCAACTGAGTTTAAGATAGAAGGATATGTCATAGAAGTCTATGATGAAAAAACATATAATAGAAATAAAAATTTGGATAAATTAGTTTAATACCTTATCTTTGTAAAAAAATAATAGTAATATGATAGAAGAGTTAAAAAATAAAGAGTTAAGAATAAATTTAGCATCACTAAATAAAATTAAAAATGCAGTGAGAGATAATTTTGAAAGAATTGATGAAGTATCTGATATTTTAGAAAATTTACCATTCCTAAGAAATGATATAAATAATAGAATAAATAATTTAATTTTATTCCAACCTGGTAGAATAGTTGAAACCATGATAATACAAACAATAGCAAATCATTTAGGATGTGTTTATATTGGGAATGGTATTTATGAAAATGAAAGATATTCTATTAAACAAGATGGTGGTTCAGGAATGTCAGATTTGGTAATAACTGATAAGATTGAAAATAAAATTAAAATCTTTGAAATAAAAGAACCTGTTGCATATGGTAAATCTTGTGGATTTACATATGATGATAATGGTAAACCAATTGATTTTACATCAAAAAATGAAAAATATAAGGAATATGTAAAATCTTTATTTGAAACTGGTGGTGAATTAGAAAACTACAATATTTTAGAAAACCAAGGACATAATAAAATTTTTAATATTGAAGATATTATTACAAATAACTTTGATCACATTATTAGTTATGATAATAATGGTATAATAAGTATAATGACAATTGATGAATATAAAAGTAAGTTTTCATTTAAGATAGAGGTTAGAAGTTGTGGTAGAAATACTAGAAAAGTTTTTACTGAAAACAAATTATCCTTAGTTGATAATAAACATTATGTTAATAAGAATGATATTGAAGATATTATACAAAGAGGTGGAAGAACTTCAAGTAGATATAAATATATACACAAAAATGCAACTTTTTCTTTCAAAAAGACTGATCTTAAAGAAGATAATGATGGTAGAACATATATAGATTTTGGTAAAATTAAACAACATGTTGGTGAAGTATCTATACAACATTTTCTAAACACAAAATAAAAAATTCCCTTTAAGGGAATTTTTTATTTTTAATCTTGAAGTTTAATAAAGTCCCCTGGTATAAATAATGAATTTAATTTGGCAACCAATTCTTTACTATGTTTAATATTTTCCTGTGATTTCCCAGCATTCATTTTATACACCTTATTTATATTCTCACTTTCCAATACCTCAGATATTATATCATTTTCATATTTGAAATCTATCCATGGTAAAGATAATAAAGTTCTTTTAGTTAAAGACATTGAACTATCTGATGTTCTCCACCACCAATAAAGATATGAACTATTTATCATAATTAAAGCTTTATTATATGAATCTTCATCTTTTAGAAAAATCTCTATCTGACCATTTCTATCTAATTTTTTAGTTGATCCTGTTATAAAATATCTTGTAAGACTAGTGATATAAATTGGATAATCTGATTTATTAACCACATAATTTGATAATGTATTATCATGTATAAGATGTGTTGTATTTGGTGATGTTTTATAAAAAATATCTTCTGTAAAAATAGCTTCATCTAAATTACTATCCAAATTTTTAATCATTTCTTCCCTCTTCTTTGATTGCCATCTAATTTGAGTAGTTGTCTTTCTATTATTTTCTACATTACTTGATACAATTATAGAAACTCTAACATCAGCATCATCAAAAATATGACCTGGTATATTGTCAAAATGATACAAATTTATAGAACTAAAATCTAAAATAGATTTTCTAATCTTTTTAAATTTTGAACCATTAGTAAATGAAATGGGATTTATACTAATAAATCCATTTGATATATTACAAACCTTTTCTATAAAATATGCATATATATCACTATCTTTATATTTGAAGTAAGGTGGATTCATTATAACATAATCACACTTAAAATCATAAGATAAAAAATCCTCATTGAAACTTTTAGGAATAACACCAAATTTTTCTTTAAAATTATTTAAGGCTATATCTAATTGAAATTTATCCATATCATTGATTATGAGTCTATTTTCTATAAAATCAATAGGATCATCTTGAATTGATGCCAGTGATATGGCTAATATACCTAATCCACAACAAGGATCCAACCATATACCTTTACCATCATCAAACTTACTTTTACTAGCCATAAACTCAGCTATGTCTTTTGGAGTGTAAAAAACTCCATTTTTCTTTTTCTCTTTATCATTATATTTATTTGTAAAATCCATTATTATTTATTTTATTTTTATCTATATTATATAGTATTATTATTAAAAGTTAGTTATCATAAAAATCATACAACCAACCATTCTTTTTTGAGTAATTCCAGGCACTCCAATTATTTTTATGAAACTCTGACTTACTTTTGTATTTACTTGCTTCAATAAAACATTTGTTTTTATCATTATATTCACCATTTTTACACTTTCTTCTTATCATATGAGAACATATTTCATCAACCCAACCATTTTTAAGTGCTGAGTTATATGAACTTTTAGAATTTCTCTGATAATCTATTATCTTTGAATATTTCAAACTCTCTTTAATACATTCTTCTTTGTTCCATTTTATATTACATGAACCAATATTACCAGTTTTTACTTTATTAAGTGAAATCCAACCATTTTTAATATATTTATCAAAATAGATTTTTTCCAATTCTACTGAATTATCAACATCAATATAATCAGATACTATCAATAAATTTGGATTTAACTTTGTTAATTTTGAATGTTTATAGACAGAACTATCAATATCATTAATATGTTGTTTTCTTCTTCTATTGATATTACCTGTAAGACCTACATAGAAAAAATTATCACTAAATTCATAAACATATACCAATCTTTTATATCTATTCCCAATTTTAATAAAATGTTGAGTAAGTTCATTCCAACCATTAATATAGATTTTATTATATACACTACTACAATTTCTTTGTAATTCAGATGAACTAATATATTTTAAAGCTTCTTCTCTACATCTTTCATATGTCCAATATCCATTACCTTTCCTTTTCATATTATAGTATAATTTTTTCTAAATCTATTCCATTTTTTAATAAATCCTGTTCTACCAACCACTCAATATATTGAGATTTATTATCAAACATTTCATTCATATAATCATCTAATTTTTGGTCAATTGATAATGATACTATCACTTTTTCCTTTTTACTCTTTGTTTTCATAATTTAATTACTTATTTTTGTTATAGTATATATTAAGTTTCAAAACTCAAAAAGTAATAATTTTATACTTTTTTTGTAATAAATTGAAATATTTTATATATATTTGTAAAATAAAAAATATACAATGGCAAATAAGAAATCTGAGGATAAAAAGAAAAGAAAAATATCATTTTCTGTTAATGAAAAACTATTAGATAAATTAGATGATTTTTTGGATAAAAATGAAATACCCAAGAGGTCAAGATATATTGAGAAGTTGATTAGAGAAGATATGGAAAAAAGAGGTAAAAATATAGAAAAAGAATTTTAATATGATAGATAGAATAGTAGAAAAATTAGAAGAAGCTAATGATAAATACAGACAAGGAAATCCTATAATGTCTGATTATGATTATGATCAATTACTAGAAACTCTTTTAGAGTATGATCCAGAAAATGAATACTTTAATAAAGTAGGAATTGAAGTATTGGATGATTCTAGAAAGGTTAAATTACCTATTCCTATGTTTAGTATGAATAAGATTAAAACTATGGAGGAAATATCTGATTGGTGTAGGTTAAAAGGAATATCTAAAAATGAAGAGGTGATTATTACTCCTAAGTTTGATGGATTATCTTTATGTGTTGATGAAATAAAAGATACTGCAACTACTAGAGGTGATGGGTTTATTGGACAAAATTCTAATGAACATTATAAATTAATAAACAATAAACTTAATAAAAATACAAACTTTTCCATAACTTATGGAGAAGTCATAATGTCTAAAAAAGTATTTTTAGATAAATACTCAAAAGAATTTGCAAATCCTAGAAACTTAGTAGCTGGAATGTTGAATTCTAAAACTTTACATGATATATTAGAAGATATTGATTATATTAAATATGGTGGTGTTATTGATGGATTATCTACAAAAAAAGAACTTATTGATGAACTAAATAATAATCAAGATATTAAAGTTTCTTATCATATCTCTAAAATATCTGATTTATCAGAAAACTTATTAATTGATTTATTCAAAGAGTGGTCTATTGATTATGAAATTGATGGTCTTATTATTGAGATAAATAATCTAAAATTACAAGAAGAATTAGGTAGAGAAACTTCAACATCAAATCCTTGTTTTTCAAGAGCTTTTAAACACATTTCTTTTGTTGAAAATAAAATAACAACAGTAACTGGAATAACTTGGAATATTTCTAAACAGGGTTTATTGAAACCTGTTATACAGGTGGAACCAATTAATTTAGATGGAGTAACTGTTTCTAATGTAACTGGAAATAATGCAAAATTTGTTAAGGATAATGGATTGGGTATTGGTTCAAAAATTAGAGTAATCCGCAGTGGTATGGTTATTCCTAAAATCGTTGAAGTTACTAAAACTGTTGAGTTTGTTCTACCAACAATTGAAGGTGTTGAACTTGGATGGAATGAAGCAGGAATTGAATTGATTACTCTAACTGAAACTGATACACAAAAAACAAAACAAATTGTTTCTTTCTTTGAAATTTTAGAAGCCGATAATGTTGGAGAAGGTGTTATTAATCAATTATGGGATGCAGGTTACCAAACAGTTGAAGCTGTTTTAAATGCAACTAAAAAAGATTTTGAATCAATCGATCGATTTGGTAAGAGAAAAGCTGCTATTGTATTTGATTCAATTAGAAAATGTACTGAGAATGTTGAATTATCTAAATTACAACATGCAACAGGATTATTTAAAGGATTAGGTAGTAAAAAATTAGCTCTATTAGAGTTTTCAGAAAAGCCTACATTAGAACAAGTTATGTCAATAGAAGGATTTGCTGAGATTTCAGCCAAGTCTTATTTGGATAGTTATGATAAATTCTATACATTTGTTAAAGACCTTCCAATAACAATTGCACAAAAAGTGGAAGCTGTTCAAGTTGGTGATGATTTAGCTGGTACATCATTTGTATTTACTGGAGTAAGAAGAGCTGATTTAGAAGAAACTATTACATCAAGAGGTGGTAAAATTGGTTCATCTGTATCAAAAACTACTTCTCACCTTGTAATGAAAGCTAAAGGTTCAGGATCAAGTAAAGAAACAAAAGCAATTAGTTTAGGAGTTAAAATCCTTACTGTTGATGAATTAGAAAATATGTTGAAATAATGTATATAATGTATAATGATAATGCAGAAATTGATGATAAAGTAATTGTTACTTTTGTAGAACATGATGGTAAACCTTTAGAAGAAAGTTTAGTTTTAGATAAAAGAACTAAAAATCAGACAGAGTTTGAAGTATATTCTTATACAGAGTACTTAGTAAAATCTAATGTTTCTGATAAAGAAGAATGGGTTAGTGGATATTTTATAAGAAAGAAATAATGAATAAGCAGAAAAGTGCATTTTACAATGGTATAATATTTGTTGATATTGATAAAGAAATTGATTTACCAACAGACTTTGAAACTGATAGAATACCCAATAAAGGTGATGTTATGTGTTTCAAAAGTATCATTGGTAATGATATAACTTATCATCATTGTGTAGTTTTATATGTATATGACCAAAGAACTATTTTATCATCATATCCAATTGAAATTATGGAAGTTTTACCAAATGAAAAATTCTCTGGTGAAATATTTTCAACATCTATATTTGTAGTTACAAAAAAGATTGAACCAGAATTAGGTGAAAAAACATGGAAATCAATTTTAGAAAATATTTAGTATGAATGAAGAATTAGAATTACATTTAGATAATATGATTCAAAACATGAAAGAAATGACTGATGTTCTTAAAAGGTATAATGATAATCATAGAGGTGAAGATTTTGGTGCAGTCAGATTTTATAAAGATGTTGAAGATGGTATCTTAGATAACATGATTAATGCAGATGAAAAACAGTTTAATACTATAATGACTGCATATAAGTTCAGATATTATAGAGAGTTTAATACTGATAAAGAATTACTCAGAAGTGAGGTAACAAGAAGAATTAGAGAAAAAAAGTTAAATCAATTAATAGATTAAAATTATGTGGGCATTTATAGTAGGATTATTAGTAGGTGGATTAATATTTGGTATTTTAGGATTTGCAGATGAAGACGATGAATATGCTTACTGGTCAGTAGTAAGAGATAAAAGATTCTATGCTGGTAGAAATTACTATTTATTTGGTATCTTAGCTGGTGTAAGAGGTGGTGATGAATCTATTAGTGAACCAAGAGGTGTTCCTGATGATATTTCAGATGCTTATAAAGAACAGTTAAGACAATGGGAAGGAGATGCACATTCAAAATCTTACTTCACATTAAAAGAATTATTAGATGTTGACTGGTCAAAGTATGAGACAGAATATATTTCAGAATTTTTTGAAACAATTGAAAAGATGAAACAATTAGATACTGACCCAGAGAAGGTTAGGTGTTTATTCTTTTTTGACAATTAAAAAGTATAAAAAAACATAGAGGACTAATCAAACTTTATATATACTTTGTAATATAAATTGTTACAATATAAAGCAATCAAATAAATCAAAAGCAATTGACAGCAAGTCAACAAAAAACTAAAAAGCAATTAATGGTATCAACAGCAGCCCCAATGAGCTTGTTCAGTGAACAAGAAGTAATTTTTAAAGAAAGAACTGGTAAAGACTTTTCAACACTTTACTCAAAATACTACCCAAAATTAATTTACTTCATATCTAAGATATGTAAGGATGTGCAAAAAGCAGAGGATATTTCTACAGACTCTTTCATAGTAGCACTGGAAAAAATAGACAAGTATGATAAAGAGAAAGCTCAATTTTCAACTTGGTTATTTACAATAGCAAGAAATCTTGCATTACAAGACTTAAAAATAGAAAACAGAAGTATTTCATTAGACATTGAATTTGATGATGAAGGAACTACTCTAAAAGACTTTATACAAGAAACTGAAAGTAATGAAGCAGTTTATGATGTGTATAGTAAAAAAGCAGATGTTTTGAAGAAACATATCTCAGAATTGAAAGAACCTTATAAGACAGTTATTGAAATGAGAGAGATTGACAGAATGTCATATAAAGACATAGCAGATAAATTAGATAAAAACTTATCTACTATAAAATCTCAAATTAGAAATGGTCGTCATATTCTAATGGAACAATCTAAGAAAGAGTTTTCAGAGATAGATGAAATGTTTTTATAGATAATAATAAAAAACTATGGCAAAATACATTATACCAAGTTTATTCATAGCAGTACTAATAACTGGTGCTGTATATAAAATCTTAATAAAGAAAGATGATACACCTGAAAATAAAGAGGTAAAGGAAACTTATAAGGAAAACACAACAAGAAGAGTTATCAATGACCATATGGCAGAGATAATGAACATTAAAAAGAAAAAATAATGAATGTAAAACAATTAGCAGAAAAAGCAATTGATAGAATTAAAACCACTTGGGGTCTTCCTCAAAGTGGTTTTATTGCTGGTGGATCTATTGCAAACCTAATCTGGGAAGAAGTATCAGGTAACAAAGCCATCATCAATGATATTGATGTTTTTTTATTTGATGGTATATTAGAAAAATTAATACAAGATAAATCTCAAACACTTTATGAACACTCTACCAAAGAAGATATTTGGTATGAAGATTATAATGGTATTGCATTTATGACTAAAGAAAAAGATTTTTATTGTATAACTGAATCTACTAAAGATGGTATATTCAATTATATAAAGTATCAATCTAATTCACCAGAACCAAGAGTGGTAATTGATTCTTTTGATATTAATTGTACAGCAATTGGATATTCAATTGATAATGATGAATATTACTGGACTGATGAATTTGAAAAATTCTTAGAGACAGGAATATTAAGAATTACTAATGTTAAGACACCTTCTCATACAGTATTAAGAATAATCAAAAAAGCAGATGAATTAAATGCTACTCTTACTGACTTTGAATTAAATATCTTACAATATGCTTTAAGTGAAAATGTTCATTTAAGTCCATATAAAGTTAGATTTCAAGAAAGATATTTAGAGGTATTTGCTAAATACATTGATAGATTAAGTGAGTTCTTTTATTTACAGAAAGATGTTCAATGTATTGAATGGCTCAGAGTTTCACAAAACAAAGATGTTAAACTTTGGAAGTTAGTATCTAGTAATCAAAGAGTATTTGAAGATAAAAACCTATCAGATTTAAAAGCTGATAACTATTTATTCTATATTAGAAATATTTATAGTAATAAAAATCAAAATCTACAATTAATTTGGGAACACTTACATTATTTTTATGATACACCAGATTATGTTGATAAAGAAGTAAGTGAAGAAGATATTAAACTTCTTTCAAGATTTGTTTACAATGCACCTAATGCAATATCTAATCTAAAAGGTCTAAAGTTATCAGAACAGATTAATCTTATAAAGAAACTTCTTGAAGTGTATAAGGATGACCCTATAATTGCAATATCTGTATTAGAAAAGAATAAGTTAGATAAAGATATTGAGTTAGATGAACAAACTAAATTACTACTTGAATTATCTGTTAGAAAAGAAATTGTCAATGATACAAAAGGTAAAGTAAGTAGAATACTAGAAGAAATATCTGAAACAGATGATAAAGAAGTTATAGATAAACTTTTCACAATATAATGAATATGAATACTGAGAATATAATTAGTGAGTTTAAACCAATAGATTATTTTATTGAAAAGAATAAAATAACTTTATTATTTAGTGAAAATAAAATACTAATACTAGATGATCTAGATGATTTAGATGATAAGTTTATGTATTCCTTTTTCATTGATAAAAATCTTATAGCAAGTGATATTGTAGATGAAAGTGAATTTATTACAAATTTCAAAAAATACTTAGATTTGAATTAAAAACCCTCAAAGATGTGGGTTTTTTCATTCAAACTTAAAATATCTACCACCTACTGATTTGGATCCATATCTTTTATTACAAAGTTTGCTAATTGCCTCATTTCTTAAGCCAGTATCTCTACTACAATCCATAAGTGAGTTCCATCTTCCTATTTCTTTACCTAAAGTATCTATTTCTATGACTGATTTCTTTACTGCATTTGGATTTTCTAATTTTTCAACATTTACTTTTTCATATCTAAATATAAATCCACCTGCATGTTTAGATATTCCATTACAAGACCTTGATATATTTGAATGTGATAAATTTAGACAATCTGCAGCAAATCTAACAGATTGATATTCTTTAATAAATTTACCATCTAAATTGTATTGATAAACTATTCTACCACTAGATTTTGATTGTCTATCCAATACTTCTTTTTTTCTACCTGTATTACCACTACCAGTTTCATCAGAATTGGTTAATTTATCATTTTTATATATTTGTATATACTCTGTTTCATATTTAACAAAATCAGATAAAGGACATATCTTTAGAAATTTTATTATAGGTAATAGTTCTTTCTTTAAGAGAGATCTAATCCATTTTGCTCTATAATGTAGAGATTTTATATTTTTACATTCTCTTATGTGACCTGATAATCTATTCTTTGGTTGTGTTGTTTTTCCTATATATCTAACCTCATTATCTCTTGGATCTAATAAGGCATATATGTATGCTATTTCTGTATTATTATTTTCCATATAGTATATATAAAAAAGTGGTGTTCACCCTGTATAAAAATAAACTTTTTATACATCTTTTATATAATTATAAAACAAATATAAAATTATGACAAATGCAGTAGATTTAACACCCTCAACCTATGAAAGTTTTATTAAAAATGATTTGGTTTTGATAGATGTTTGGGCAAAATGGTGTGCGCCGTGCCTTCAAATTTCACCAATTGTGGATCAAATCTCTTTAGAGTTTATGGAGCAATTACAAGTTGGTAAATTAAATGCTGATGAGAATAGAGACATTCTTGTTGAATTAGGAGTTAGAAATATTCCTACATTAATTCTTTTCAAAAATGGAGAGATTGTTGAAAGAAGTACAGGAATGACAACTAAAGAAAAATTAGCGGAATTGATTAACACTCACTTAAACTAATTTAATGGAACCCACAGAATATTTATTTGAATTAATTAATAAATCAAATATTTCTCTATTAGGTTACACTTTCAAAGAAGAAAGAATTAAAGATGAAATTATTTCTAAAGTTTCTCATATTGAGTTACCAGAAATAAATTCATCTTTTTCTATGCTTTCTTATATTAGAGATTCTAAAATTGATTCAGTATTGAATGATAAAACTGAAACACCAAGTCACTTCTTATTAGACATAAATAATTTTATGATGGGTAGAGGTGAAACAAGTAGGTATAATGTAATAAAAAATTCTCTTCAAAGAATAGCAAATGAATTAGTAGATAGTAATTTCAAACTATTAATCACTTGTCCAATATATACTACTACAGGTAATGATGAATATAATTTCAGTGGTGGTAACACAGGATTGTACATGGCTGACTTTGTAGGTATAATCAGAGAAGATAGAGTAAGAGTAATGAAAAACCGTGAAGGTGGATCACAAATAGATATAAAATATGATAGTAAATAATAGAAAAGCATATTATGAATTCCACATACATGAGGAATTTGAAGCAGGTGTTGTATTGGTTGGAAGTGAAGTAAAGTCAATCAGGATGGGTAATGTTACTTTAGCAGATTCTTTTATTTACTTAAAAGATGGTGAAGTATGGCTCAAAAATATGAATGTGGCAAGATATAAATCATCACATCCATTAACAAAACATGAAGAGAACAGGGATAAGAAGTTACTTTTAAGCAGAAAAGAAATCAATAGAATTGAAAGAAAACTACAAGATAAAGGAACAACAGCTATACCATTAAGTGTTTTTATAAAAAGAAACAGAATTAAGATTAAGATTGGTGTGGCAACTGGTAAAAAATTATGGAATAAAAGAGAAGATATTAAAAAGAAAGATATAGAAAGGGAAATGAAAAGAGGTATGGTTTAATTTTATATATAGTAAAAAATAATATGTAATATGAAACCATCTAAAATAAAATTGATTGATTATTTGAAATCAAATTATAATAAAAAATCTAAAGATGAAATAATTAAAGATACAAATCTTTCTTGGAACTATATACAAAAAATTGCTTGTTTAAATAAAATAAAAAAAGGTTCTAATGAATCAAAAAATAACTCAAAATATTCAAAAATAATTGATTACACTGATAATATAACTTGTTATTGGATAGGTTTTATACTTGCTGATGGTCATATATACAAAAAATCCAACATTCAGATAAACTTATCAATAAAAGATAAAGAATATATTTTAAAAATTGAAGAACATATAGGAAAAGTATGCAAATATGAGTATAAAAATGATATAAGACTTGTAATTTCAGATAGAAAAAGTGTGAGTAAATTATCTAATGACTTTAATTGGTTGTCTAATAAAACCAAGAATCCAGTAAAAATACCTTATAACATAACCAATGACCAACTATTTAGCATGATGATTGGATTTATAGATGGTGATGGTTGTATAAGTAAAAAGGGTTTATTATATCTTAAATGTGATTCTTCATGGGGATATTTTTTAGAAGAAGCATATTATATACTAACATCATCAAAAAAGAATTTTTATATATCACCTGATGGATGTTCAAAAATATGTATAACTAAAAATAAAGTAGTTCTTAAAATTAAGAATAGAGCATTGTCTCTAAATTTACCTATAATGAAAAGAAAATGGGATAGAGTGGTTGATAGAACATTAAAATGTGATAAATATAACATTATACAAAATCTACTTATTGAGGGACAAGATATTAAAAAGATAAAAGAAAATACTGGATTTAGCCAATCACTTATTTATAAAGTTAAAAGAGATTTAAAAACATGAAACATAACATAGAAGACTTCTTTGAAAAACTCCATAGTTCAGGTAGTGAAGAAGAAGTAATAAAAAACTTAAAAAGGATTATCAAAAGTTTTAATGTATCTACATACAAAGAAAGACTTATGAGTAATCCTTATTTTAGTTTATTAATAAATGAAATCAAAGGAGATATTCTATTTGAGATTGGTTTAATCAGAGACAATATTGAATTAGAAATAAGAGGTATAGATGATGCTCTAAATAAACCAATTAGTGTCAGTGATTTTAATAGACTAAAGGATTTGAAAAGAGAATGTATGGGTTTATTATATGAAATAAATGATCGAATCAATGATTTGATTTTACTTTAATAAACTATTAACAAACTTCTCAATTATATCTAATCTTTCCATTGAGTAAACAAATTCATCTGTTGCACCATCACAATATCCAACATATCTATTCATACTTTTATTTGATTCATCAAATGAATTTAAAACATCATTATAAGGTGTTGATAATTTATGTTTACCATCTAATATAAAACTTTCTATAGTTTTTAACTTATATTTAATCATTATTATATCATGTATATTCTCAATATCAACAGACTCAATATATTTATTTATCTTTTCTCCTAAATTTAAAAGTCTTTTTATTATAGTAATAAGATTTTCATCACCAGAGGTAAAAATAATATTTAAGTTAGATTTATATAATTGATTAATATCTGTACTTCTATCTCTACTATTTTTAAATACAGATAAAACATTATTAAAATAATACTCTTTATCACTTTCATCTTCATTTACTAAATTATATAATTGATTAATAAGATTATTTAATGATCCCATAGTTTTGTCTAAATAAAGATTAAACATAATAAACTTATTACACATTATACTATTAACAACTTTATTTAATTTAGAAAAATCTTCTGCATCTTTATGTAATCCATACTTAGTAACTAATTTAGTAGTATAGTTATTAATATTTATTTGTTTTATATCATAATCTGACATAAGAGCAGTGGCACCTTTTCTAGCATCTCTTCTATTACTTTGTATAACATTTCTACTTGGTAATGAAAGTAATTTATCCATATAAACAATAATAGCAAAGTCTGATTTTTCTATAGCATTTTCAATAATATTTTGATTGTGTATAGTCCAATCTATAATATAACCACTATCATTTAATGGTTTATTAAAGTCTGCCAAATTTGCTTTATGTTTACTTTTGATAGTTTTATTTTCATATCTTAATTGTCTGTTATCTTTAATATAAAGATGTAATCTAAAATGGTCACCATCTGTTATAATATCACCATTATTTTCATTATCACGACCTAATCTCCAAGTATATTGATAATCTTGTGCAAAAGTTGGTTGATCACCATAAACATTAACACCATCATTTCTATCATTATTATAAACAAAGATTGTATTATAATTCTGAGTATCTATAAATACTTTACCTACACTTACTTTAGTTGAGTTAGAATTGTTATCTCCAAATATAGCAAGAACATCATCACCAGTTTTTAAATCTCTATAATTTAATACCGATGATAATTTACCTTTTGTTATTCCTAAGTCATCTTTAATATAATTAAATTGATCCTCACTGAATTTTTTATTTTTATCAGAATAATCATTTTCAAGTCTAACATATGGTGTAGTTAAATTACCTGTAGCAGTTTTACCCAAAAATCCTTTTTCTAAAGAGAACCAATACTTAATACAATAAATATCATAATTATTATTTACAGGTTCATTGCTTTTAACTTTAATCGCTTTAGATGTTCTAAGATATTGTAAATCATCTTCTTTTATCCTTGAGATAGGAATATTATATTGACTCATTAATCTTTTAATATCATTAGAGAAATAGTTTGCAGTATCTTGTCCTATTTTTTTAGTTAAGAATTTAAGTGTATTAGTAATCACTTGTGATTCAAAGGCTTCATATAATTTAATGTATTTCATTACTTATATATTAAAATAAATTTTTCAAATTAAAACTTTTGTTATATATTTGTATAATAATAAGAAGTTATTAAGGTTGACTGTTATAAATAATGAACAAAGGTCACATAACTTTAATAATGTTTATGGTAGTAAGTAGCTAACAAATAAGTTAACACCTTTGATAAAATTAGTGAACTACCTTGTACTTAAATATATGATAAAATGTAAAGGTGTAGTATTGAAATTGTGATGGTAATAAATACTCAAAATCTAAACAGATGATAGTAGGTTATAAATAAGAAAATAACTTACTGAAACTAAATCCAACACTATGAAGAAATTAAATGCGTAGAATGGTAACACTACGAAACCAAGGACACAAATCCATTAAAAGGTAATCCCAAGTGATTAGATCATAAAAGTTAAGGTTAGGCTCTCGGATTCCGGCCATACTTAACAGGCGTTCCACCCTCTTCATATTTTTTAAAATAAATTAGGTAGATTAAAATAATTGTTCTACATTTGCAGAACTAAAAATTAGAAATTATGAGTTTAAAAGAAAAAATTAGCAAAGACTACATGACTGCTTTCAAAGAAAGAAATGCAGTAGCAAAAAATTTACTTTCTGTAGTAAAAGGAGAGATCCAAACTATTGAAAAAAATACAGGAGTTGATTGTCTTTCTGATGCAGAAGTAATCAAAATCCTTAACAAAACTGCAAAATCTTTGAATGAGGTTATTGCAACAAGTGGTGATGAAGAGTCTAAATTACAATTAACTATTGTAGAAGCTTTACTTCCAGCTGCTTTAACAAGAGAGGATATTGTTACTAAAGTAAATGAACTTGTAGCATCTGGTGTAACTAATGTTGGTGGTATTATGAAAGAGTTTGCAACTTTACAAGTTGACAGAAAAGTAGTATCAGAAGTAATTAAAGAAGCATTAGCTTAATCAACATTAAATGATTTAAAATCTTTTACTTTAGTTGGCATACCACCTGTATCAACACCTTTAGTCCATTCATCATTGAATACCCATTTTTTATCTTTGGGTGCATTCTTTTTTGATTTGTACTTCTTACGCATTGCAAAGATGTATTTAAGTTGTGATTTTGAGCGTACTGGCATAAAGTATATATAAAAAATTAAAAACAAAAATGGGATCATTTTTATTAGGAATATTTGTAGGATATTTAATATGGGGACTAAAGCTTAAAATTTAAAAATTATGAGTGAAAATTGGTTAACCGATAATCATTTTTTGTAGATAAAAATAACATTAAATTAGGTAGAAAGTAAAACTTTTTATATATTTACACTATGAAAAAACAGACATACATACAAGTTGAATTATCTTCAAGTAAAGATATTGAAAATATGATGGTATTTTTAAAAGGATATAATGGACCACATGGTAAAGTAACTTTAGCATATGGTATAGCAGAATACCAATTTGAACGTGGTATTAGATATATTAATGTATATGAATATAATGAGATTAAATACACAACTACAAGAAATAAGCAAGTTAAATTGTTTAATGTAAGTGACTTTATGAAACATAGTTTAAAATTTGAATAAAAATAGCATAAAAATTAGGTAGATATATAAACTTTTTATATATTTGTACTATAAAAATAACAAAATAACAAAAAGGAACAATAATAAATTAATATATACAATAATGAGAACAAATTTCAAACATACAAGCTTTAGTAAGTCGTTCAAGTGGTTTAGCCACAAGTTCGGATGTATGAGTATGTCATTCTCAGATGTAACTTTAAATAGTTAGTTATATAGATAAGAGAATAATAAAACATAGACAGAAACCCGAACTTTACAAAAAGTTTGGGTTTTTTATTTGAAGGAACTCACTGACTTTTAATATATATAATAAATTAAAAGTCAATTATGAAAAAGTATTGTGGTACATGTAAAGAAGTTAAAAATAAAACAGAGTTTAATAAAAATAAAGTTAGAAAAGATGGTTTGAATTCTATATGTAGAGTTTGTAGTAAGAATAATTCACATAATTATTATAAAGTCAATAAAGAAATAATGAAACCTATGATAAATGAAAGAAAAAGAAAAAGAAAAATTGAAAGAATTGAATATATTTATAATTATCTTTTGGAAAATCCTTGTGTTGATTGTGGTGAAAATAATCCAATAGTATTAGAATTTGATCACAAAGATAATGTTGAAAAGATTGGTAATTTATGTGATATGATTAGTGAAGGTGTTGATTTAGTTAAAATAAAAAATGAGATAAATAAATGTGATGTTAGGTGTGCCAATTGTCATAGAATAAGAACCTCAAAACAACAAAATTGGGGCATGTTACAATTTATTAATAATATGAATATTAAGATTTAAAAAATAAATTCTCTCCCGTAGCTTAAATGGAGAAAGCCGCATACTTTTAATATGCAGACTACTGGATCGTACCCAGTCGGGGGAACAAAAAGGAGAGGTAGCTCAGAGGTAGAGCACTGTGTTGAAGCCGCAGGTGTCGTGGGTTCGATCCCCACTCTCTCCACTTTGATGGTAGCTTAATTGGTTAAAGCACTTGGTTGTGAGCCAAGGGATTGCGGGTTCAAGTCCCGTCTGTCAACCCAAAATACGTCATTGGTGAAATGGTATCATCCTGGTCTCCAAAACCAGTGTTACAGGTTCGAGTCCTGTATGGCGTGCTGATATATGGTGATTGTCGTCTAAAGGTTAGGATGCCTCCCTGTGAAGGAGGAGATGCGGTCTCGGGATCCGTCTTTCACCCAAATAATTCTCTCCCGTAGCTTAAATGGAGAAAGCCGCATACTTTTAATATGCAGACTACTGGATCGTACCCAGTCGGGGGAACTAATTTACAAGCACTCAGCTTTTTTAAGGAGAGGGAGTTCAATTATTTATATATAAAAGAAAAGATAATTGAATTATGAAGGAGTGTAAGTATTGTGGATTTACAACAGAAAATGGATTAAAACTTGGTGGACATATTACAAATTGTAAATTAAATCCAAATTATAAAATTAGATGTAGTAAATTAAGTGAAATTGGTAAAAATAGAAAGTTATCAGATGAAACTAGAAAAAAAATATCAAATAGTAGAAAAGAATATTTAAAAAATAATCCTGATAAAGTTCCTTACCTATTAAATCATAGTAGAAATGAATCATATCCTGAGAAATATTTTACTGAGGTTTTTTTAGATAAAAATATTAATATAACAAAATCCTACAGAATTGGATTGTACGAATTAGACTTTTGTATTTTAGATAAGAAAATAGATATAGAGGTTGATGGTAGTCAACACTATTTAGATAATAAAATTATTGAAAGTGATAAAAGAAGAAATAAATATTTAGAAGACTTAGGTTGGGATATAATTAGAATAAAATGGAGTGAGTATCAATTATTGAACAAGGATTCTAAAAAGTATTTTATTGACAGTTTAATACTTTATATAAATGGATTAGTAGAAAACAAACCAACATTTGAACTATTAGATAATAAAAAGTATTGTGAATGTGGTATAGAAATATATAAACGTTCTAAAATGTGTTCTAAATGTGATTCATTTAAACAAAGAAAGGTTGAAAGACCTTCATTATACCAACTATTAAAAGATATAAAAGAAACAAACTATGTCTCAACTGGTAAAAAATATGGTGTTAGTGATAACACTATAAGAAAATGGATAAAAAAATATAATGCGGATTTAGCTGAGACGGTTTAGCGTATGGTTGAAGCCCATAAGAGGTCGGTTCGATTCCGTCAGTCCGCACAAAAAAATAGTCTGATAATGTAGTGGTAACATTATGTAGTCGATCCTATATATAGTAGGGGTATCTTCCGCGCATCACAGGTTCGATTCCTGTTCAGACTACTAAAAGTAAAAAAGTAAAACAAAAGAATAAATTTTTAATATATAAGTTATGAAAACAATTATAAGTACTCACATAGTGAGAGTGCAAAGCACTACATCGTCAAGTTCTTCAAGTCGCTCAAGTAAATTGAGTGAGGTTCTTGTGTATTCATAATTTTAAGTTAAAAGTTATTTGAAACCCACAAACCTCAAAGTTTGTGGGTTTTTTTATTGGTTCCATCGTTCAATTGGATAGGATAGGTCGCTACGAACGATCAGATATAGGTTCGAATCCTATTGGAATCACAAATATGGAGGAGTAATTTAGCAGGTGCTAAACCCAGTCTTGAAAACTGTGGGTGCGTTTACTCGCATGGGGTTCGATACCTCACTTCTCCACAAAAGTATCAAAAGGTACAATAAGTGGTATAATTAAAAATATGGAAGAATAAGCCAAGTTGGTCTATGGGTCGCAGTCTTGAAAACTGTTGGGGGTAACACCCGTGTGAGTTCAAGTCTCACTTCTTCCGCAATAGTGAGTAAACCTTGATGGTGATAGGGTCTGCCTGGAAAGCAGTTCGGTCGGGAAACTGGCTAGGGTTCGATTCCCTTGTTCACTGCTAAAAAATGGAGAGTAAACCTTGATGGTGATAGGGTCCGCCTGCTAAGCGTGACGGTCGGGAAACTGGCTAGGGTTCGATTCCCTTGCTCTCTTCTACTTAAATATCTCAGATATTTCTAATGCCTTTGTTCCTATATAGGAACTACCAAGTGCAAAGTATTCAATACCACCTTCAAAATTTTGTGATATTGTACCATTTAAATTCCAAGCAAAAATTGTTAATGGAACTGTACTGAAGAATGTACTGGAATATGTACCAGTGGTTGTTAAAGTTCCATCAACATAATAACTATGTGTTAATCCAAATTTTGAATGAATAACATGCTTATTATCAGCAAATACATTTAGTCCATCCCCACCACTATTACCATGAAAATTAGCAACATTATTACCTGATGGATTAAATTTTCTAAATACAAAGTTATTACCTGAACCATTTCTTGTACCTGCAACAACACCTTGTATCTCATCATATGTTTTAAAGAAAACAGTAACATCTTCTAATTGTGCTTTATTAGAGTTAATAGATGGTATATAATCAGTTAATAGATAACTATTTGTACCACCTTTAAATCCTTTATCACTTTCTAAAACAGGATGATTTATAACATTACTCTGTGTTGCATTATAGACACCAGGATTTACCCAATTTATCTTACTGAAATCACTTAATCCTGAATGTTGTTTAAAGTTGTATAATATATCTAATTCAGTAAATATACCTTCTGACTTTAGTTTTTTTATTTTTTTATTATTTTTAAAATTCTGATTTCTTTTAGGTAATTGATACCCATTAGACTTTGCATAATCTAATATTGCAATATATTCAGGTTCAAATATAACATTATATCCAAATTCAAAAAATGTATTATTAAACATATTATTTATTATTTTTATGCATTACTTACTCTTAAGTAATCAGTTGTACCATAACTTATTATTGTTGCAGTTGAACCAACAGAACCATCTAATATAAATGTACCATCAACATCAATTAGTGTTCTTCCTGAACCTTGTACAAATGTTACACTTGCAGTTCCATGTTTTAAATATGTTGATGTAAATCTGTCATAAGAATTAACAGTAAGGTTTATACTATATGTACCATTATTTATAATAACACATCTACCATTTTGATCATATCCACCATCTGTTAATGTATTTGTTGTAATACTTGATGTTGATGTTATAACATCAATTGCTGTGGTTGATGTAACTGAAGATGTCCAACTTGCAACACCATTCACATCAGATATAAGAACATAACCTGGTCCTTCTGATGTATCTTGTAGTTTAAAACCACCACCTGATTGAGTTGCATAAATATCAACTTTTGTACTTGGTCCAGTTAATCCAAATCCAACATTACCTTTAATGATAGTTTTTAATGTATTATCATTACCTATTGTAGTAGAGTTAGATCCATTTCCTGTTGTATTATAACCTATTACTATTTGATTAGTTTCATCTGTTGACTGTGCTCTAGTATCACTACCTATAAATATAGAATTATTAGATATAACATTTGTTCCTAATATAGTATTATTACCAGCATTTTTACCAATTGCTATATTATCACTACCTATTGTATTATAACGAAGTGCACCATTACCAATAATTGTATTATATTCACCGCTTATTAATGAACTTATCCTTACAGTGAATCCAGTCCCTGGTCCAATTGGACTTGCAGTACATCCAAGAATAGTTGATGTATTTTGAAATCCATGTCCTGGTGTGTCTAATGTGACTGAGCTCACAGTACCTCCTGGTGAAACAACTATTGTTGCTAATGGATAATCACTTGCAACAACATCTAAAAAACCACCACCATTATATTTAAGTTGAACTCCTGAATGTGTTCCGGTGTATATCCACTTCCTTCAGAAAATGTACCTAAAGTTAATATTCCTGTTGTATTTTCAAATGCTGCTTGATATCCAACAGAAACATTATAACCTCCTAAGGTATTGTAATACATTGTGGCATCACCAATTGCAACATTTTGTTCCCCTATTCTACTATAAAACATTGCATTTCTACCAATTGAAATTGTACTATCTGCACTTGTATTTCTTGGTAATGACTGCCAACCAATTGCAACATTACCAGAACCTGTTGTGTTAAATAACATTGCTGCTTTACCAATTGAAATATTATTAGAACCTGTTGTATTACTACTTAATGGTAAATAACCAATTGCAACATTATCCACACCTGTTGTTGTTGCATATAAAGTATTGTGTCCAACTCCTATATTAAAACCTGCGGTTGTGTTATTATATAGTGAGTTATTACCAATTGCAAGATTAAAATTACCTGTTGAATTATTATAGAGTGAATTATTACCCATAATAATATTATTTCCACCTGTTGTATTATTCCTAAATGCATTAACACCAATAGCAGTATTAAATCCACCTGCCATAGATACGTTTGTTCTATATCCAATTATTGTATTCAATGTATTACTTGTATAGACAGAATTTGTACCTATTATTAATGAATCATTAATATTAATAGTTGTACCATCATCAGTTATATTACTATTACCAAAAGTTGAAGAACTTGTCCACTTTGTTATAGTATTTGTTATACCTGAACCTGTTCCACCTGTTCCACCAACTCCTACTGTTGTCCAAGATAAATTTCCTAAACCATCTGTTTTTATAACCTGATCTGATGTACCATCAGTTGATGGTAATGTATATAAATTATTTATATTAACATTAGGAAGATATACTGTATTATCCTGAGTGGCTTGTAAACCATTACCACCTATAATTACAGAGTTTTTTATACTGGCAGTTGCACCTGAATTTTTAGTTGATATATAAGTTATACCAGAATCAAAATTAGGACTTGTTGATGCAGTTGCACTATCCTTTATGATAATACCATTCTTAGTGAACACATTTGAACTAGTTGATGATACTAAAGCAAAATTACCAATAGAGTTAGATGTTATTATATCTAATTCAGTAATTTTAATTTGACCAGTACCCTTAGTACTTTTTATTACTTTACCATCTTGAATATACAAGTTAGGAACATAAACTGAATTAGATTGTGTTGCTGATAAATTTTGACCACCAATTACAACTGTATTTACAATACTATTACTAATTGTTGAGTTATCGGTAGAAATTAAAGCAGATAGTTTACTACCAGCACCTGATGATAATTGACCAAATTGTAATGTTGCAAAATTATTTAAAAATAACTCATATGAGTTTGTATTAATTATCTGTCTATCAGTCTCTGACCATTTAGTAGTTATACCTGTATTTTCTATTCTAAAACTTTTACTGGAACCATTACCCAAAATTACATTACCTGAATTCAAATATAAGTATGATTCTCCATAAGAACCATTATCAGTTGTTAATGAAACTATACCACTATCTAATGATATTTTATTAGTTCCTTTTGTTATAGAACTATCTAAAACTATAGAATATGTACCAGTAGTGTTACCTAGTGATAATGTACTAAATAATGTTCCTGCACTTCCTACACCACCTATTGGAGTAACAATACCTTGATAATCCATCTGTGATAATAAATCATTCTCTATATTATATCCAACTATATATCCACCTTGTTCTGGAGGAGTAATTGAATTAAAATCTATTCTTTCACTAAAGACAACTAAAGCCATAATTAATTCTATATTATTTTGTATCTTATATATTAATTTTTTATATTTGTAAAATGATTTTAACTAAGGAAGAAATAGCAGAGAAAAGGAAAATAAGTAAAATAGTTACTTATAGTGGTGATTTTTTAAGAAAACATAATGATAAATATGATTTCTTAAAAGCAAAAGTAAATACAGGTAAGTTCTTTTTATATGAAGTTACTGAACCAATAAAAAGAATTGATGAAGATTATGAAGAAAGACTTTATTACCCTAAACTTGGATTACATATTGATGATTATATGGTTGATATGGCAATTGAAGTTGAATGGGTTGATGTAAGAAGAACCTGGGAGAGAAATACTCAATATGAATATGTGTATGAAGGTAATGGACAGACATATAAAAGTTGGGCTGATGATGAAAGGTCTGAATTAAGAAGTTGTATTTGTTGGGATGATTCAATGTATGTTTATGGTGTTTGGGATGTTAAACCTACTCATAAAGAATTGAGATTAGCTTATGAACAAACTCTTTGGTTCAGAAGAAGTGAACAAGAAATTAGAGATATAAAATTAAAAAGACTACTTAAATAATGGGATATTGGTTAGAAAATAAAATGAATAAAGGTGATGTAGTTATATGTATAGTTGATTTTTCAGATACAAAAATAGTATCATTAACTTATGGTAAATCATATACTATTTTAGATTCTACAAAACACACAATATTAATTGTGGATGATGATGGTGTTGAAAGACAATCTTATATTAAAGAAAGTTTTAGTTTATTAAGTGAATGGAGATACAATAAATTAAAATCTATAAATGTCTAGTCAAGAAGTAATTGATAAAGTATATGAGTTAAAATCTTTTACAGTTAAAGTTCAAGACTATGAAATGGCAAGTAAACTAAGAGATATAGAAAATTCCTTTAATGGTGATTATGGGAAAGTCTATATTGAACCTACACAAGAAAACTTAAAAATTGAACTTACTAAAGTGGTAGAATATTTCAATAAATACAATCCTCAAAGTCAATGTTTAAGAGACTTAAAATTAACACTATTATTAGATGAATTATAATATACAAGATGTAATAAACTTCATGAAAGATGAAGCAATGAATAGACAACACTTTATGTTGGCTGCACATATAAGACAATGTGAAAAACAATTAGAGTATCTTAAAACTGATTCTACTATGACAGACCTTGTTTATTTATTAACTGAACCTAAAGACCGTTGGGGATTAACAGAAAAAGACTTTGAACTTATAAAAGTCTTGCTAAGAGAAGCAAAAATCAATCTAATTACTAAAAGTTAGTTTACTATTTTTATATATAATCTATGAAACATTTGAGAAAGTTTAATGAAGCAGTTACTACAGATATGTTGAAAAATACAAAAGTTGGTAAAACTTGTTTCAGAGATACAAGAGAAAAGAAAAGTAAGTATTCATCAAATGAATATAGATTATCTGGTTACTTATATGTATATGATTTCTCTGATGGTGGTAGAACTTGGGCAGCAGTTCCTAAAGAATTAGCAAATGCAGTTACTGGAACAGGTGTTGCAGGTTGTATTTGTAATCTAGAAGATATTGAGATACTTGAAAGAGAAACTACTTGGAGTGATGAACGTGTTGAAGAAGAAATACAATCTCAAAAAAGAAGAGCTGAATCTGAAAAAGGAAAATATGAAATGATTAAAAAGATAGAAGATGCATATGGACCAGGTCTTACAGAGGATGAATATCAAGATATTGCAATGGATCTTGCTATAAATAGTGCAATGAAAAGTTTTAGGAATTAAAAATAATTTGTATCTTTGTAGAAGAAAAATAAACTAAAAGTCATGATTGATTGGAACAAAATAGATTATAACAAAGAGTTAAATATTGAACTTATTGAAGGTGAAAATGTAGTAACCTTGACTGCTACTTTAGTTGATTATGAATGGAGTCCAAGTAGAATTCCTGCAATTGCAAATGTTAAGATACTTAAAACAGATGATAAAAGGTTTAAGATAGGTGATGTTATAAAATTACCTATTATTACTAAAGATGTTGTTGAGCCTTTTATGGTATTATGTCCAAGGCCTATAAAACCATCCAATCAACTTAGATTAAAAGCTAAAATAGTTCTTAATTAATATCTAGGTAAATTCATATCAGTGGTGATTTCAATTTTGAAACCAAATCCACTATCTGAATCAGAACCATATCTTATCTCTGAATCATAACCATTTTGACCATTAAACGTAACTGGCTTAGGACCCATCATTTGTTGTTGTCTCCTAAGCTGTTCTTGTTTTATTTTAGCTTCTTCTTGAGCAACCATTTGGTCAAAAGTTAATCCCGGTTGTTGTGGTTGTTGAACTTGAGGTCTATTAGAAAAACTTTGATCTTGACCATATTTTCTAAGTAGTTGTTCTGCTTCCCATCCTGATACTTCTCTACTATTAGTTTCTTCTTGTTGACTAATAATTCTTACTTCTGGTCTATTCATTATATTTGTCTTTTTAATTTTATTCTTTTAAATCCAGTAGATTTACCACTAATATTTATTTTAGGTTCAGAAAAAAATACATTAGTGGTTATCACACCATTATTGTAGAAATCACGTTCACTTTTAACTTGAATATATGATAATCCTTCATCAACAAAGATTTTAGTAATTTTATCTTCAATTTCTTTTAGTTCTACATTTTTAAAATATAATTGAATACTATATCTATCTCTTTCTCTTGTACTATAATTATCAGTTCCAGATCCAGCTTCTAATCCAGCTTCTTTAAGTGCCTTACTTAAATTAGTAGCACTAATTACTATTAAAGTATTATCACTTTTAATTATTTTATTATGTATTAAATGAAATTTAATCTTTACATTGCCTACTGTATTTATATTTAATACAACTCCAACATTACCCTTAGCGGTTAATTGTTCTATAGCAACATTAATATCTAAAAGTACTTCATGCCATATCTCATGTTTATTAATATATTCTTCTATATTATCATATACTATATTATTTGGTAGAATAGAAAGAATATCCACATAAACTTCACTTTCTCTTATATAAGTTGATACTTTATTATCATCAGAAATATATGCAAATACATCATCAATATCACTTTTCAATTTTTCAATATCATTTGTTAAACTTTCATTGAACTTAGTAAAACTACTAATCATAAACTTAGACTATATTTTGTACTATATATATTAAAATTATTTATTTATAAATGAAGATAGAAAATGTATTAAGTTTATTTGATGGTATGTCTTGTGGACAAATTGCTTTAAACAAGTTAGGTATTAAATATGATAATTATTATGCATCAGAAATTGATGAACCTGCAATGTCAGTAACTCAACATAATTATCCAAACACAATTCAGATGGGTAGTATAACAGAATTACAAAGTTCTCAATTACCTAAGATAGATTTACTATTTGGTGGATCACCTTGTCAATCATTCTCAAATGCTGGTAATGGAACTGGGTTTGATGGTAAGTCTGGATTATTCTATGATTATGTTAGATTATTAAAAGAATGTAAACCAACTTACTTCTTACTTGAAAATGTTAAGATGAAAAAAGAATGGCAAGATATTATCTCAGAAGAATTAGGAGTTCAACCTATCAAGATTAATTCCAATCTTGTAAGTGCTCAGAATCGTGAGAGACTTTACTGGACAAATATCCCTGTTGTAGGTTTACCTGATGATAAACAGATTTATATTGAAGATATACTTGATAATACTTTTGATAGTAAGTATTGGTTAAAAGAAAGAAATACTGAATTACTTTCTAAGAAAGTTAGTATAGAAGGTGCACCTGATATTTGTTGCATTGATGTTTATAATAAGAAGTTTAAGAAAGATAGAAAGAGTCCTACATTGACTTTACCACATCATAATTCATTAAGATTACTTCAAGATGGTAAGTTTAGAAAGTTAACTCCTAATGAGTGTGAGAGATTACAAACTGTTCCTGTAGATTATACAAATACTGGAATTGCTGATATTCATAGATACTCAATGTTAGGTAATGGTTGGACAGTAGATGTGATTGCATTTATTTTTTCATTTATTTAATATATAATTTGGTAATGCAAAATTAAGTTGTATATTTGCAGTGTTGATTTAACAACTGGCGGCGTTAAAGAAATTCACGATAGTAGTTTCCTAAAAACAAAAATTAGGAATATGAACTGGAAAAAATTAGAAAAACACAATGTTATTGACATTGTGAGAAGAGAATCATTATTAGAGTTTACTAAAGAACAAATATTAAGATGTATAGAAAATACCAGAAAAAATGGATTTCTATATTACTCTTATAATATTGAAAATGTATTACAAGAATTAGTAAATGAAGGTAATTTAGGAGTTTATTACATATCAGTTAAAGTTGAACCTTTAGAATATTCATGGAGAATGATAGATTATAAAGTTGGTTCAAAATCAGTAGCTGTGTATAAATCACTTAAAGCTATGAGAAATGAAAGAATTGATAAAATATTAGAATGAGACCTATTAAGTAGGTCTTTTTTCATAACTCCATATAAACCCACAAGAACTTTTACTTTTATTTCTTAAATTATTATTTATTGATTTATAATCAAGTCCTAACTCATTAGATATTTCAATAATACCACTCCATTCTTTTATTAGTTTTTTTGTTATTTTATCATATTGATATACTACCTTTCTTTTTTTAAAGGACTCATACTTTTTACCTGTATTCCAAGGCTTAGTATTTTTAACAAATCTTGTTTTTTTTCCATTATCCAATCCATTATTTAGATTAGAAAATTCTATTAAATTACATAATTCTATACTTGACATTTTTAGATAGTCATTTTCATATACACAAATATACCCACCACACTTTTTAGTTTTACCACTAAGTACAGATGATACACCTCTTTTACCAATAAACTTTTCTGCATCTTTTATAGAATCTGAAATATTAGTTAAAATACCATTTTTATCAAAAAGAACAATCTTTTTAGTGTTATGTCCCTTCTTAAAGGAAGTTTGATTACCATATGTTAAACCCTCACCACCTAAACCACAGTTTACAAGATTACATCCTTTATTGATGTAATAATCTATATACTTCTTTTCATAATATGACCAATTATCAATATCTACTTCATCAATAATTTCCAATATTGGTTTTTGATTATCAGACAATAGTTTATTTATCCAATTTCTTTTGTGTGTTCCTATATCTTTACTTGTATCCAAATGACTAGAAAATCTTTTATTTGGATTATTTGATTTACCAACATATCTAACTTCATTAGATATTGGATCTTTTAATACATAAATAAATGTTTTTACCATTGATTAATTATTTTTAATTTATATATTAAAAATTAATGTTCCCTGTTATACCAATAATTTATTTTTTGTATCTTTGATATTAAATTATAGAATATATGAAATACATATTG
>Ga0116182_1000612_pt1 | contig 38935 bp, 35 predicted proteins | sample AD_UKC077_MetaG_FD_89805 | JGI IMG/M metagenome (GOLD analysis project Ga0116182, IMG submission 89805) | Active sludge microbial communities of municipal wastewater-treating anaerobic digesters from USA - AD_UKC077_MetaG | ecosystem: Engineered > Bioreactor > Anaerobic > Digestate | place: USA...
AATATGTTGTCAATTAACCTAACTTTACCACAATAAACAGCAATACACCCAATTTTTTCGCACTTTTCGTCCCACGAATTTACAGACATAAGTGTCTGAGAATTAACTATATCAAAATATTCTGTTCGCAATCCGTCGATAACATCGATTTTAGAAACTACCATATTTTTTAACTCCTTTACAGAATATTTATCTTTCTCCGATACAGCTGCTGACATTATCTCAAAAATCTTTGGTGCAATTTTTCGTTGTTCATATGTTAATAGTTCGTTTCGCGAGCTTTTTGCCAATCCATCTTTCTCGCGCACCGTTGGTACAGGAACGATATCAATATTATAATTTAACTGTTTTGTAATATGCTGGATTATAGCCAATTGTTGAAAATCTTTTTTTCCAAAATAGGCTCTGTTGGGTTTAACAGTGTCAAACAGTTTTGTAACAATTTGGACAACCCCATTGAAATGTCCAGGTCTAAACTCCCCTTCCATAACAGTTGCGAGCGAACCGAGGTCAAACACCCTTTCATCTGGTTCGGGATACATCTCTTCTATAGTGGGAAAAAATACAGCATCGCATTTTTCAACTCTAAGTTTTTCAAAATCAGCCTGTTCGTTGCGCGGATACGATCTTAAATCCTCCTTGTTATTGAATTGAGTGGGATTAACAAAAATGCTAACAACTGTACACGAATTGTTTTGTACCGATTCACGAACTAATGCCAAATGCCCCTCGTGTAATGCACCCATAGTGGGAACGAAACCGATGGTTCTGTTTTCTCGTTTTTGATTCTCAACAAACGAGGTCATCTCTGCTTTACTCTTTATTATCTGCATATCAAAAAAATAAGCCTACAAATATACGGGTTGTTTTTCAGTCAATAAAAAAGTTTTTAATATAAAATGCTCGTTTAGCGTTTTTGATGGATATTTTTATAGTAAGTTTTATGCTGACACGTCCTTAGAACATAGAAGCCCATTTCAATCGAGGTATATCCCAATTATAATTTGACGAGACGGAGCAGAGCTCGACGATCTGCAATAACCCGGAAAGTTGGAACTGTGGAATCTTATGTATTATTTGAATGAAATAAATAAAGCGCCAAATGGCGCTTTATTATTGCGTATTTTGTTGTGTCAGAATGCAAATCCAATTGCCAAAGTAATAGCAGGCAAAATAAAGCCTGTAGCGGTAAAATCGGTATCTTTCAAATCTCCGCTTAAAAATGTGTAACGAGGTCCAATTCCTAAATCCAATGTAAAGCCACTATCCCAAGCCCACTGGTATCCTAGTTGAACTCCACAAGAAAGAGTTTTGATACCAACTCTATTATTGTTGGAGTTTTTCACACTTCCAAAAGAAAAAATACCTTCTGGCATAATCCAAAAACCTGTGGGTACCACGCGTTTTGCATGGGTAAAATAGTAGCGATAACCAACTCCAACTCCCCCTGCACTAATATCTATTCCCAAAAATTTGTACATATAACTCGCTGAAAACAATATAGAAGATTTGGTGTTTAATAGCGTTTCATAAGTAGCATTGAAATTTCCAAAAGCTAATCCTATGGGATTTGTTTTTATTACTTCCCGTACTTCCTGTACTTCCTTTTCTTCTTGGGAAAAACTGTTCATAGAAATAACGAAAGAACATACAACTAGCACAATTTTTAATTTAGTTAATCTTTTCATAGTTTACAATTATTTCAGTTTTTGATTATATTGAACTCACATGCTTTTGGTTATCAAGTTTAGGTTTGCATATTAGTTTTATAAAATTAAATATAAAACAACTTTTCAAAGATATGGCGAAAAAAAAATCAAAACAAAAGAAAACTGAGAAAAATATCAATGCTCTATTTTTTTTCTTGCCTTTTTACCAAAAGTTTTACTCTTTCCTTTTTTGTAATTTGCAGTTTTTTTCGGCTTCTTTTTCGAGTAATCGTTCTTTTTATCTTTTGGGTTTACCAGTACGTTTTCAAATTTGGCTTCTTTGTGTTTAACATATGTTTTTACAAGTTCATAGTCAAGCTGTTTTTTCATTAAATTTGCCTTTACTACTCGTACTCTAACTTTATCTCCCAGTCTGAATATGCGTCCATTGTGTTCGCCTATCAGGCAGTATTCATCTTCGTTGAATATGTAGTAGTCGTCTTCAAGAGATTGTAGTGAAATCATGCCCTCGCACGAGTTCCCCTCTAATTCAACATAAAAGCCCCAATTTGTCACTCCCGAAATTACGCCGTCGAACTCCTGCTCTAATTTATCAGCAAGATATTCAACCTGTTTATATTTTATGCTTGCTCTTTCGGCTGATGTAGCCAATATTTCACGTTCATTACAGTGTTTACAGTCGGCTTCTGTGTCGGCAAGAACTGCCGATCTTTTCCCTTCCATATATCGTGTTAACAGCCTGTGTGCCATCAGGTCTGGATACCTTCGAATTGGGCTTGTAAAATGCGAATAGTATTCAAAAGCAAGTCCGTAGTGACCTATGTTTTTAGTTGAATATTCGGCACGCGCCATCGACCTGATAGCCAAGGTTTCAACCACATTTTGCCATGCCTGACCATTACTGTTTGTAATAAGGTTGTTTAGTGATTTTGAGATTGTTAGGTTGTTTTCTGTGTTTATCTCCTGTCCAAAACGCTTCACAAATTTCGCGAAACGTTCTAACTTTTCCTGGTTTGGCTTATCGTGAATCCTGTAAACAAATGTTTTGGGTTTGCCTTTAACAGCTTTTTCTGTATTTATATAAGTTGCTACTGTTCTGTTAGCCAACAACATCAGCTCTTCGATAAGCTGATTTGACTCTTTATTCTCTTTTAGATATACGTCAATAGGTTTGCCTTCATCGTCCAATATGAAATTGACTTCTGAACGCTCGAAATTAATAGCGCCCTTGTCAAATCGCTTTTCACGTAATTTTTGTGCGATATTGTGACATACTATCAATTCTTTTGCAAAATCACCTTCAGTTGTTTCAATTCGTTCTTGTGCCTCTTCATACGTAAACCTGCGTTTTGATTTAATTACAGTGCGACCTATCCAATACTCTAATACAGTTCCGTTCTTATCGATATTAAAAACCACAGAGTAAGTTAATTTGTCGGTATTAGGTTGAAGTGAACAGACGTTGTTCGACAGTTTTTCGGGTAGCATTGGCACGGTTCTGTCAACCAAATAGACACTTGTTCCACGCGTAAAAGCCTCTTTGTCAATAATATCACCAGGTTCAATATAGTGTGATACATCAGCAATGTGAACGCCAATTTCCCAAACGTCTTTATCAATATTACGTACTGAAATGGCGTCGTCGAAATCTTTAGCATCTGCAGGGTCGATAGTAAAGGTTGTGATATTTCTAAAATCGCGTCTTTTTTCTATCTCCTGTTTACTTATAGTTGTCCTAATTTTTTTGGCAGCTTCTGTAACATTTGCAGGAAACTCGTATGGTAGTCCAAACTCAACCAAAATGGCATGCATTTCTGTATCGTTTTCGCCGATATTTCCCAAAATTTTAACAATCTTTCCTGTAGGATTGTGTGCATCCTCAGCCCATTCAGTAATTTCGACAACAACTTTTTGATTCTCCTTAACTTTTGTCCGCGTTACTTCCGATTTTGGAATAAAGATATCAACAGGCAATGTCCCCGAGTCGGGCAAAAAAAATGCAAAATTCTGACTAATTTCGACAATCCCTACAAATGAGGTTCGTGCACGTTTTACGATTTCAAAAATCTCAACACTTGCCTTGCGCCGTTTCGAGCCTGGGTATACATATGCGCGCACTCGGTCATTTGGAAAAGCACGAAAAAGATTTGCATAAGAAACTTCATACTCTTGACCATCATCGGTAGTAAGTATAGCAGGTCCTTTACGACTAATGGAGATTTTCCCCTCAATTATATTTCTCTGCCGTATAGCCCTATACCGACCTCTATCGACCTTTTTAATCTGTTCTGTTTCGGCAAGATAGTCAAGTGCGGCTATTATCCTTGGGCGTAATGAGCTGTCGTTAAGTTTAAGTTCTCTGGCTACTTGCTTGTAATTGAATATTTTAGTAGGATTACTATTTAAAAATTCAAGTATAGTATGATTCAAATAAAAGGGTTTTAACACCTCTTTTTTAGATTTTTTATTTTTATTACTCATTTAGTTTTCTGTTTATTAATTGATGGTAAACTAATCATATTCCCTGTTGGAATTAACATATAAGTTTGTAAATATCAATAAATTAAGTTTACTTTGTACTATATTTTGGTTAAATTTTTGTCACATAATAGGATTATTGAACTTAAATTTAACAAAGGTGTAGCTGATATTTGTTTTTAATAAATTAACATTGTTAACGATATCGTCAAAAATCCACACAAAAACCCTGTAACAACTTGCAATAACGAATGCTGCTGAAGGTACATTCTTGCTGATAGAACGATACCTGTATAAATCAGTGCTTGAAAAAACAATCCTTCGGGATATCCATGACGGAACAATAAAATCAGTACCAAAAGGGCAACAATTCCCCCAAGTCCTACTCCGTGTAACGATATTTTCCACCAAATACTAACCACGGCAGCTATTAAGGTTGAAATGAAAACACCTAGAATAAATCCTGTCAATATTCCGGGTACATTTAGACGACTTAAAGTATAGTAAGAGAAAAAATAGAAAATTGCCATTACAAACAGAGGTATATAACGCTCTTGTTTTTGGGTCATTTGGAACATCTTAAAGGTTTTACGGAATATAAAAATTGGAAGCATTAACAGAGGAAAACCTATTGTGCTTGACGCAATAATAATATATATTGCTCTATGCACTTGATTGGGCAACAACATTAAAAGTTGCGAATGATTTAAAAGTATAAATGCGCCAATAATCGGCATCCAAATAGGGTGAAAAACAACCGAAACTGCCTGAGCCAAATTTTTAAGCATACTGTAATTTTTAAATTTCTTTTCGCAAACGTGCAACCGGAATGTTTAATTGCTCGCGATATTTCGCAACTGTTCGGCGCGCAATATTATAACCCTTATCACATAACAATTGTGTGAGTTTTTCATCTGTTAACGGTTTACGTTTATTCTCATTATCGATACACTCTTGCAGATACTGTTTTATTTCACGCGTTGAGACCTCTTTGCCAGAATCGGTTGTCATTGATTCTGAGAAAAACGATTTGAGAGAGAGAATTCCATACTCTGTTTGTATATATTTCGAATTTGCAACCCTCGATATCGTTGAAATATCTAGCCCTGTAATGTCGGCTATATCTTTTAATATCATGGGTCTAAGTTTTTTCTCATCTCCGGTCAGGAAATATTCCCTCTGATATCCCAATATTGCTTCCATTGTAAGTAGCAGAGTGTCTTGTCGTTGCTTGATAGCATCAATAAACCAACGTGCCGAATCTAATTTTTGCTTTACAAATGCTATTGTCTCTCTATCTGAGCGGGTTTTGTTTTTACTGTTTGAATACTCCTCCAGCATATCAATGTAAGTGCGACTAATTCGTAAGTCAGGAACATTCCTCGAATTCATTGAAACTGTTAATTCTCCATCTTCTGTCTCTAAAATAAAATCTGGGATTATTGTCGAAGTGTCACGTATTGTGGGATCCGTAAACGAAGTGCCGGGCTTAGGATTTAATCGCAATATTTCATCAATTGAGTCTTTAAGTGTATCTTCATCAATTGACAACCGACTCATTATTTTATCGTAATGTTTGCGAGTAAATTCGTTAAAATAATTTCTTAATATTTTATCGGCAATGGCAACCTCTGGTTTTGATGTGTCTTGTCGTTCTATTTGAAGTAAAAGGCACTCTTGCAAATCGCGCGCTCCAACACCAGCAGGGTCTAATTCATGTACTGCCTTAAGTGCTTGATACAATTCATCTTCAGTCGTACGGATATTCATTGTAAAGACTAAATCATCTACTATAGACGACAATTTACGTCGTAGATATCCATCTTCGTCAATGTTGCCAATTAAATACTCGGCTAACTCACGCCTTTCGTGCGATAGATTTCTTTTTAGTCGCAGTTGGGTTATAAGGTTTTCATGAAATGTTATTCCGCCTGAATAGGGGATTTCGCGTTGTTCGTCGTCTCTTGAATAGTTGTTTGCGGTTAAACGATATTCTGGAATGTCATCATCATCAGGCAGGTAATCTTCAAGACTGAATTCGTCTTCACTGTTGTAATCGTCTTCAGCATCGGAGCTGTCGTTGTGGTCGATTTCTTCTTTTTCATATTGTAAATCGTCACTGCCGTTGTTTTCAGCTTCTTCTAGAGCGGGATTTTCTTCTATCTCTTTTTTTACTCGCTGTTCAAACTGTAACGTAGGGATTTCCAGCAGCTTGATAAGTTGAATTTGCTGCGGAGAAAGTTTTTGTAAAATTTTCTGTTGTAATTTCTGTTTTAACATCTTTATCGTTACAATCGTTTAAACAACGGTATAAATTATAGGTTATAATTTGTGTAAAGTTACTATATTTTTTTGAAAATATTTTTTTATAACTACTTAATAATACTAAAAAACAACAACTATTACAACTTTTTGTTCATGATTTACAAAGAGTGATGAATAATAATCGTATTTACAATGTGATTATTAAAAAAATATTTTACATAATTCATTAAACTTGGCACACAAATAGATGACTATAAAATATGTGAGTCTCACATTACCTTAAACAAAAAATTATAGACATATAATCATTTTATTATTAGGCTCAATTAGAGTATATTTGCTATTGATTTAAAATGCCACAACAGCACATTAAAATTGCCACGATATGAAACTTACAACTATACACTTAGCATCAGATCATGCAGGATATCTTCTAAAGCGACATGTGATTAGTTTCCTACAAAAAGAGGGCTATTCGATTGTTGATCATGGTGCCGATTCAGAACAATCTGTCGATTATCCCGATTATGCGCACAAATTAGCCAAAAATATAAATGAACAAACCTTTGGCATTGCCGTTTGTGGTAGTGGTATTGGAATAAGCATTGCATTAAACCGCCACAGCAACGTTAGGGCAGCACTGTGTTGGAATCAAACAATGGCAACTCTTTCACGCCAACACAATAACGCTAATGTTTGTGTACTTTCAGGACGATTTTTATCACTTACAGACGCTGAAAAAATTGTAACAGCTTTTCTAACATCGAGTTTTGAAGGTGGCAGGCATCAAAACAGAATTGATAAAATTAATATAAAGTAGCCGATGATATCAAACACATGCAAATACGCTATCCGAGCCATGATTTATCTTGCTTTAAACGAAGATAAAAACTCTATGATTGGGATTAAGCAAATTGCATCTGATCTTGATATTCCACAACCATTTTTAAGTAAGATTTTACAGCAAATTACCAGACACAAGCTACTTTTATCAAACAAGGGACCAAACGGAGGATTTATGCTTGCAAAGCCTGCTTCAGAAATATCCTTAATGGATATTGTGACAATAATTGATGGTTCCAATTTTTTTGAGACCTGTATAATAGGATTAAACAGATGTGATGAGACTCTTGAACACGCTCACTGCCCTATTCACAATGACTTTTCGCCAGTAAGAAAAGAACTCAAAAATCTGTTTGAAAAAAAAACAATTGGCCTTTTGGCCGTTGAAATAAGCAATTCGGGAGGAAATATCAGAATATAAAACAATATACATATGTTAAAAAAATTTGCAACTTTTGTTATAATACTTGTTTCGTTCGCTGGTCTAAACGGTCAAAATCCGCCAACACACGACGGCATACAACAAACTATTGATGCGTTTATAGAAGGATTGAACAACAAGGATACCGTTTTATTGAAAAAAATAACCGATCCTAACTTAGGACTACTGACCGTTTTTCATGACGGCAGAAAAAATATTGTGGCAGCAGAAACTATGGAAATGTTTATTAATTCTTTAGCAAAGGGAAAAACATATCATAGAGAGCAGGCAGGATGTACAATTGAAACAAATAACATTATAGCTACAGCATGGTGTAAATATGTATGTCATGACGGTAAAAAGATTTCATATTGCGGAATAAACGCGTATCAACTATACAGGACCAATAAAGGTTGGAAAATTTTACAAATAACCAATTCGAGACAATCTTTCAAATGCGACCCTATAGTAGTTAACGAACAAAATAGTAATTAACTTTAAGTTCTCTGCTTTTGAAGTCAATACAAGTAACCCGATATCTCTTTTTAATGACTTTTTACAAAAAAATTGAAATAGTATTGTTTGTAGCAGCCTTAATTTTAACGGGTTGTGCAAAAGAGATGGCTCCTACGGGTGGACCCAAGGATACCTACGCACCCGAAGTAAAAAAAGCGAGTCCTAAGTTTAATTCTTTACACTTTGATTCGAAAAAAATATCTATAACTTTTAACGAATTCCTGAGTTTAAGAGATGCTTCACAAAAAGTTACGATATCGCCACCTCTCAACAAAAAGCCCGAAGTAAGACTGAAAGGTAAAACTGTTATAGTGGAACTGAACGACACCCTTCGCCCAAACACCACATACAATATCAATTTTCGCGATGCAATCCGCGATTATACTGAGGGAAACATTAAGGATAATTTTCAGTACGTGTTTTCAACAGGAGGCGAAATCGACACTATTTTTATCTCTGGAGTAGTTAAAAATGCAGCGACAGGTTTGCCAGTCGAAAATGTTCAAGTTGGCTTATATGACAATATTTACGACTCAGTTGTGGCCAAAGAAAAACCGCTATACTATTCGATTACGAATAAAGCAGGAGAATTTACAATTAATAATATAAAAAAGGGTGAGTATAAAATATTTGCACTTTCAGATATTGCAAACGACATGCTTTATAAATTGCCAAACGAAAAAGTTGCATTCATTGACAAAACTTTAAAGCCCAAAACCTATACCGATATTTCATACGATACATTAAAAGTAATAAAAGAGATATCTACAGAGAGTGGCGACACAATATTTGCTGATACAGTAATTCACAAAAGTATTGTTGCTTCAACTGTTGAGAAGATACGTTTAAATCTGTTCGAGCCTGATTATCAAAAACAGTTCGTAAAAACCTCATCACGCCCAAGGCGAAATCTCGCTAACATTGTGCTAAACCGTGAGCCATACTGCGAAACAACGCTTAGAACTTTTGACGACACTAGTTTTGTTCAGATTTATTCACAACGTGCTGACTCACTGTTGTTTGCTGTTCCAAGTTTTGAAATGACACTATCTGATACATTAAAGGCTGTCATAGAATACGGTATCCTCGATTCCTTAGAAAATCTGACAACGCAAAAGGATACTGTAACACTTGTAGTGGAAAAAAACAAGATGTTTGATGATGATACCATTGTTACGTTCACATCAAATGTTGTTAGCAACGTTTTAGACAAAAACAAAAAACTTGTTTTAAACTTTAATCATCCAATTGATTCAATTGACTATGAAAAAATCAAGCTCTTAACTTTGGAAGACACAGTGAAAAAGGCTGTTAGCTTCAACGCTAAATTGGACACAACAAAAAGCCTATTAATTGTTGATTACCAGTTTGTTCAAGACAACAATTATGAGATGGTTTTCGACACATTAGCCATTTCAGATATTTACGAACAGTACTTACATCCAAAAAGCTTAAAATTTAGAGTTCCCGACGAGTCGGAATATGGAATTTTAGCAGTAAACATTATCGGAGAGATTGAAAACAACTCTGTAATAGAGCTTTACGACAACTCAAAAAATGTTGTATGGCAAAGTTTTTATCCAATATCTCAAACATTAACAATAAGCGACTTGAAACCCGGAAAATACACTCTAAGGCTTTTTGTTGATTCAAATGGAAATAAAAAATGGGATACAGGAGACTATTATAAAAAGTTATTGCCCGAATTGGTTCTGACGTATGGTAAAGATATTACTATACGAGCAAATTGGGACACAGAGATAACTTGGAACTTAAAATAACAAGCATTTGTCTACCAAAGTTTTATTTGCGCCTTTAGATTGGGGCATGGGACACACAACAAGAGTGATTGCCCTTGCCGAAGAATTGCAGAAAAGGAATTATGAAATAATATTTGCATTACCCCAAAAGCAGTTTTTTTTACTTGAAGGGTATTCGTTTAAGAAAATTAAAGTTGTTGGATATAATATAAGGTATTACCCCCACCTAACTCCTATTCAGTCGCTTATATTACAGTTACCTAAAATTTCCTTTGTTTTTATAAGGGAACTGTTTATAGCAAAAAAAATCTCAAAAGCCAACGCTGTTGATGTAATTATAAGCGATAACAGACCCTTTTTCCGTTCACGTAATAGTGTCTCGTGTTATTTAAGTCATCAAACAAATCTCCCTGTTAAAGGGTTGACGGGCAAGCTAATAAATAAAATTTACACGCGAATAGTTAACAAATTCGATTACGCTCTTATTCCCGATTTTCCAAACAGCATATTGGCAGGAAAACTTTCCAATTCAAAAAATCTGAAAATAAAATCGTTTTATTGCGGACCACTAAGCCGTTTTACGTCAATAGGCCATAAAAGTGTCGACACTAAGTTTGAGTATGATATGGTCTATATTACATCGGGTCCTCAGCCTTACAGAAACCGTTTGGCAAAGAAGTTTATTGACATTCTTTCAAAATGTGACGGGAAACTTGCAGTATTAGGCTACACTAATCGTGAAAAATCAGACGTTTACGAAAACATTGATATTTATGGTCATCTCAACACCGAAGATTTTTATCGCGTAGTAAAATGTTCAAAAATAGTGGTTGCGCTTGCAGGGTATACAACAATAATGGACTGTGTTGTACTTTCAAAACCACTTATAATGCTTCCGACAAAAAATCAATGGGAACAAGAATACTTGGCAAAGCATTTGAGTAGTAAAAAAGGTTTTTATATCATAGATAAACCCGAGGATATTAAAAATTATGTTAACTTAGTACTAGAGCCGTTTGCTCAATCCTTTAATATATCAGAAATTCAAGTACCAGATACTATTTTTACAGCCAAATCTTAACAAAAAATTACATAAAACATTAGATAGAAAAAATTGTAGACAAATGAAGATTAAGTACATCATATTCGATTTAGGCGGAGTTTTAATGGATATCGATTTTGATAAAACATTCGAAGCCTATTCAAAAATTACAGGTAACCCAAAAGAGATTTTAAGAGATTCAAAACTTCTGTTAGATGTTTATCTAAATTACGAATCAGGAGCAATAACCGATGATGAGTTTCGCAGTGCAATCAGAAAAAATTTGAATGTCGACGTTGATGATAAAACCATTGACAATGCATGGAATGCACTTCTGTTAGACTTTAACAGTCAAGCCATTAGCCTACTACATTCTCTAAAAAATAAATACCCACTATACTTACTAAGTAATACTAATAATATCCACTTTAACCACAGCAACCAAAAAATAGCCGAGCAAAATTTAGCCGAAAGCTTGGTATCTCTATTCGATGGACTATTTTTATCGTATATAATAGGTTGTCGCAAACCTTCGGAAGAAATTTACCAACACGTTTTAGAACAGCTAAAATGTTTGCCACAAGAGATACTCTTTATCGATGATCTTGAACCAAACACAATAGCAGCTGAAAAGTTGGGAATCCAAACCATTTTACTTACCGACAAAAACAAAATTACAGAACTGGTTCTTAACAAGTTAAACTAAACATGGAAAACGCAATTGACAAGCATATTATTGATTTTATTGGCAGACATCATGTGCTTACAATAGCAACATCAGACAAAAACATTCCATGGTGTGCATCGTGCTTTTACGCTTGGATAAAAGATAAGAACGTTTTTGTTTACACAACCGACCACGACACGCGACATGGTATAGAAGCCTTAAAGAACCAAAACGTAGCAGCGAATATCGTTCTAGAAACTCGCATTGTTATGAAAATTCAAGGGCTACAAATCTCAGGAATTACTTTTCCTGTGGATAAAACTAACGAAGAGATCGCAAAAACAACATATTTAAAACGCTTTCCATACGCTCGCATTTCTGATTTAAACCTATGGATACTTGACCCTCAACATCTTAAACTAACCAACAATAAGCTTGGCTTTGGGAAAAAGATAATTTGGCAGAAAAATTGCTAAATTTGCATACCAAAGTTTTTGCTATGAATGTTGCCGTAACCGGGGCGAATGGACTTGTAGGATCGCATCTAATAAAAGTGTTGCTTGAAAAGGACGTAAAAGTAAAAGCCTTTATACGTTCAAACAGAGCAAAATTAGAACTCACAACCTTTTTAGGTGCCGATAATCTCAAAAATCTGCAATTTGTTTTTGGCGATATATTAAACAAAGAGAGTGTTGATAACCTTATACAAGGTGTTGATATTTTTTATCATACAGCTGCATATGTCTCTTTCAATCCACACGCAAAAAAACAGATTTACAACACAAATGTCAATGGAACAAAAAATATCGTCAATGCGCTTCTAAAAGAAAAGAACAGTTCAACAAAGCTTGTTTACCTAAGTAGCGTTGCTGCCATAGGAGACCCTATCAATGAAGAAATAGTCAACGAAAATCATCTCCTTAAAAAAAACGAGAAACAGAGCCATTACGGCAAATCTAAATACTTAGCCGAACTTGAAGTATGGCGCGGAATTGAAGAGGGATTGAATGCTGTGATACTAAACCCCGCCATTATTTTGGGAAATGCCAACTCGGGGAAAAGCTCATCAGCACTTTTACAACAAATGGCATTTGGATTACCCTTTATAACTGATGGAACCACTGGTTACGTCTCTGTCAACGATGTGTGCAGAGCCGCAATTATTTTATCAGATACAGACATAAAATCGCAGAGGTATATACTTTGTTCTGAGAATTTAAGCTATCAGAAATTATTTGAAATGGTGCAGAAATCATTGAACAAAGAGCGAAAACCAAGATTCATAAATAAAAAAATGCTTTGGACGATTTCTCTTTTAAACGAAATTTTTGCCTGGATATTTAATATATCTCCAAAATTGACTCGACAAATTGTAAAATCGGGATTTGAACACAGCAGATTTGACGGCAAAAAAATCGTACGTGATCTCGGATTCCAATACTCTGATTTACAGATCGAAATTGACAACATGCTAAACTCAAGTAACAGAAATGAGCAGTAGTTTACGCTGGTATGCAGTATCAACACGTTCACGTCACGAAAAAAAAGTGGCACTTCTACTTGCCGAAAAGGGGATAGAGACTTATCTGCCTGTAATTAAAACCGTCCGTCATTGGAGTGATAGGAAAAAGATAGTTGATATTCCTTTAATCACTTGTTATGTGTTTGTCAGGATTGATTACGATGACCATCTAGAAGTATTAAAAACGGCAGGAGTAGTTCGTTTTTTAATGTTTCAAAATCAGCCGGCTTATGTTCAAGATAAAGAGATAGAAAATCTACGTATTTTAACAGAAAACTCTGAAAATGTTAAAGTCCAAGATATTGACCTCCAAATAGGTGATTACATAGAAATAGATTCCGGCCCTTTTAGTGGATTTCAAGGTGAAATAATCAGAAAAAAAAGCAATCAAATATTGGTTGTTCGTTTAGATTTTATGTCAACTATGATATGTGTCGAAATTTCGTCAAAATATCTGTAAACACAACGCTTTGTTTAGTATCTTTGTGTCCTAAAGTACCTTAGTAGCCACACAAAACGTGTGAGTGAAAGGGCGGAGCTGTGCGATACCGATTGTAAATAACAAGGAAATAGTAACAACTTATTTAGTCAAAGCCTAAACATTGAATAAAGTTTTTATTTAGCTTTATGTTAAAACATAGTAAAATATTAGTTTCCGGTGGAGCAGGATTTATAGGTTCCAATCTTTGTGAAAGCTTGTTGCAGCTTGGACACAAAGTGGTCTGTTTAGATAACTTCGTTACCGGTAAAAAGGAGAACATACAACCTCTGATTCAATCTTATCCTGAAACATTCCAATTAATTGTCGGTGATATCAGAAAATTGGAAGATTGTCAAAAAGCAGTTGAAGGGGTTGAGTATGTTTTTCATCAGGCAGCGTTAGGCTCTGTGCCTCGTTCCATTAACGACCCAATCACAACAAATGAAGTAAACATTTCGGGATTTTTGAATATGTTAATGGCAAGTCGTGACGCAAAAATCAAAAGATTTATTTACGCTGCAAGCTCCTCAACATACGGCGATAGTAAAGCACTTCCCAAAGTAGAAGATAAAATAGGGAAACCTTTGTCTCCATATGCGGTAACCAAATATGTAAATGAACTATACGCTGATGTTTTCTCGAAGACTTACGGCATGGAGTATATCGGCTTACGTTATTTTAATGTTTTTGGTCGCAAACAAGACCCTAACGGTGCTTATGCAGCGGTTATTCCATTGTTTGTAAAGCAATTCATGAACCACAAATCACCCGTAATCAACGGAGATGGTGAACATAGCCGTGATTTTACCTACATTGACAATGTGATACAGATGAATCTTCTGGCTATGGAGACAACAAATCCCGATGCGATAAATCAGGTTTACAACACAGCATACGGCGAGCAAACAACGCTAAATCAGTTAGTTGTTTATCTGAAAGAGTGTTTGTTAAAATTTGACCCTAAAATTTCAGAAATAGAAGTTATCCACGGACCTAACAGAATCGGGGATATACCTCATTCACTTGCAAGTATAGAAAAAGCACGGAATTTGTTGGGTTATAATCCCCAGTTTAATATCAAAGAGGGTTTGGAGGAAGCTGTAAAGTGGTATTGGGAGAATTTGTAGCTCTAGTTTCATTTTGCACTCACTTTAATAACATTGTTAACGTTGAAGATAATTCTGCAAGACATAAAACAATTTATCTTAAGTAAACTTAAATAAGCAATCTCCTTATTTAAGTTTTATGGGCAAAAACTTAAATAAGGAGATTGTCTTGTACCATGCGTTTGCTATTTTTACACAGATGAGTAACAATTTTTTATCAGGAAAACTTATCAATCAAGGCTACTATAAAGCATTTATTCCCAACGAAATAAACAGAAAATGGGAGATAAATGATATGGACGTAATTACACTGCTCAGTCAGGCTGACAGGCATCTCGGACGCTTGGATATGTACTCAGAATATGTAAATATTGATTTGTATATATCTATGCACATTGCCAAAGAGGCCACGCAATCTTCTCGAATAGAGGGAACGCAAACACATGTAGAGGATGCTTTTCTTAAAAAAGATGAGATTTCGGCTGAAAAAAGAGATGACTGGGAAGAGGTACAAAATTATATTCAGGCAATGAATGAAGCTGTCTTGCAATTACACCGACTACCTTTTTCGAGTAGATTAATAAAAGAGACACACAAAATCCTTTTATCGGGTGTAAGAGGACAAAATAAACTTCCTGGCGAATTCAGAACTAGTCAGAACTGGGTAGGAGGAACTAGTATCAATGACGCTATCTTTGTACCTCCCCCTGCTTCCGAATTGGGTCGTCTAATGTCGGATATTGAAAAATTTGCTCACAACAACGAACATTTACTGCCGGATTTATTAAAAATAGCCATAATTCATTATCAATTCGAAACGATACACCCCTTTTTAGATGGGAACGGAAGAGTCGGACGATTGATGATAACTTTATATTTAGTCTCCAAAGGAATATTAAAACGTCCAATTTTATACTTATCTGATTTTTTTGAAAAACACAAATCTTTGTACTATGATAATCTAATGCGTGTGAGAACCCACAACGATATAAATCAATGGTTTAAATTTTTTCTGACCGGAGTTGTCGAAACCGCAAAAAACGGTGTAGATACTTTTGATAATATTTTGCAAATTCAGAAATCTTTAGATGACTTACTTAAACCTCTGGGGAATCGTTCTGGAGATGCTCGCTTAATAATAAATGAGATGTTTAGCAATCCGATAATAAATGCAGCAAAAGTGGAAAGGGTGGTGGGGAAATCCGCAGTTTCTGCCTATAAATTAATTTCCGATATGGAAGACTTAGGAATACTGAAAGAGATTACAGGTGGACAAAGGGGGAAAATATATATGTTCGAAAAATATGTGCAATTGTTTAAATAAAAACGCCTCATCAATTTTCAAATGACATTGGTGCTATAATTGTAATAATATATGTATTGAAAACCTGAATAACACTAAAGCTGCACATTATTGATTTTTTGAATACTTATTTTGATAACAATCAACGATACAACTGTAAACTTAATAAAATATTAATGAATAATAAAGATGTAAAAATTGCCGTAATTGGCTTAGGTTATGTAGGCTTGCCACTTGCACGCCTGTTTTCAACAAAATATACTACTATTGGTTTCGATATCAACCAAGCGCGGGTAAAAGAATTAATGAGTGGTCACGACTCCACGCTCGAAGTGGAAGACGAATTGCTCCAGTCTGCTATAGCTAATGGCTTTACCTGCAGTTCGGATATCAATAGCATAAAAGGTGCGAACTTTTACATTGTAACCGTCCCTACGCCTATTGATGTAAATAATAATCCAGACTTAACTCCGCTAATTAAAGCCAGTGAAACGGTAGGGAAAGTAATTTCCAAAGGAGATATAGTGGTGTATGAATCTACCGTTTATCCAGGTGTAACAGAAGATGAATGTATTCCCATAGTGGAACGCGTGAGTGGTCTAAAATATAATAAAGACTTCTTTGCAGGATACAGCCCCGAGCGCATTAATCCGGGAGATAAACAACATACAGTTGATAAAATATTGAAGGTTACATCAGGTAGTACACCTGAAATTGGCAAAATTATTGATAAAGTTTACGGCTCCGTAATAACCGCAGGAACACATCTGGCTCCAACAATTAAAGTGGCAGAAGCCGCTAAAGTTATTGAAAACGCTCAACGCGATATCAATATAGCTTTTGTAAATGAGCTATCAAAAATTTTCAATAAAATGGGCATTAATACACAAGATGTGCTGACTGCTGCCGGAACAAAATGGAACTTTTTACCGTTTAAACCGGGATTAGTTGGAGGACACTGTATAGGCGTAGATCCATTTTACTTAGCACAAGCGGCTCAACGTCACGGACATCACCCCGAACTAATTTTGGCAGGACGTAGAATGAACGATAGCATGGGCGAATACGTAGCTGACCAAGTTGTTAAATTAATGCTAAAGAAAGGCATTCAAGTTTTAGGTTCTCATATTCTTGTGCTGGGTTTTACTTTTAAAGAAAATTGCCCAGACGTACGCAACACTAAAGTTATTGATATTGTCAATACATTAAAAGAATACAGTGCTAAAGTAACCATATACGACCCCTGGGTAAATCCCGATATTGCAAAACATGAGTATGGAGTGGAGGTTACAAACAAACTGCCAAAGGACAAGTATGATGCTATTATTTTGGCAGTAGCTCATAATAAATTTAAAGAGTTAGACTTGTCGAAAATTACAAATGGAAATAGGGTAGTGTATGATGTGAAAGGGGTTTTGGATACTGTTGTTGACGGAACACTATAATTGTATTAAATGAATTAAATATGAGTAAAAAAATATGTGTCATTGGTGGAGGAAAATGGGGACAAAACCATATTCGAACACTTTTTCAAATGAGAAATCTGGGAGGAATCGTTGAATCAAATCCGTCTAGATTAAAAGAACTTTTGTCTCAATTCCCGGTTGAGGGATTTACGGATTTAGATATAGCAATAAAAAAAGATTTTGATGGATATACTGTTGCTGCTCCAGCACACCTGCATTACGAGATAGCAAAAAAAATCCTCGAAAACGGGAAAAGTGTTTTAGTTGAAAAACCAATGACTTTGTCATCAGAGACATCAGGCGAATTAGTAAGAATTGCAAACAACAATGGCGTTCAACTGATGGTGGGTCATGTTTTGTTATTTCATCCTGCAATAAAAAAGATTAAAGAGTTAATTGATTCCGGGAAAGTAGGTCAACTTTATTATCTGTATTCTACACGTTTAAACTTAGGTACAGTTAGAACAGAAGAAAATGTGTTCTGGTCATTTGCTCCACATGACATCTCTGTTTTAGATTATTTTGTGGGACAACCATCAGAAAAAATAGAATCTAAAGGAACTAAATTTTTGCAAAAAAACGTTTACGATTACACAATGACACAGCTTACATATCCAGGGAATATTCATGCTCACATTTTTGTTTCATGGTTACATCCTTTCAAAGAACAACGTTTGGTTGTCATTGGAAGCAAAGGAATGATCTCTTTTGACGATTCATCGGAAGAAAAAGAGATAAAATTCTACGACAAACGTATTGAGTTTGAACAGGGAATTCCTATAAAAGTAGAAAATCCAACAGAGATTATTTCTTACGAAAAAAAACAACCACTGACGGAAGAATTAAAATATTTTGTTGAAAACCTTGATAAAAAAATTGAAGTGGCAAATGGGCAGTCTGGATTAGAGGTTGTGAAAGTACTTGAGAAAGCCCAAGAATTAATTGATGCTAAAAACAAATAAAATTACAAATGGAGAAAGAGTTTTTCGTACACGAAAGTAGTTACGTCGATGAGGGTGTAACTATTGGCAAAGGAACAAAAATATGGTATTTCTGTCATATTCAAAAAGGTGCTATTCTAGGGGAAAACTGTTCACTTGGACAAAACGTAAATATTGCAAATAACGTAAAAATTGGCAATGGAGTACGTATTCAAAACAACGTTTCGGTTTATGAAGGTGTGGAGTTAGAAGACAATGTTTTTTGTGGTCCCTCCTGTGTTTTTACCAATGTTACTACGCCACGCTCACATTATTCTGTACATGGTAATTATGCAAAAACCCTAGTTAAATGGGGAGCCACCTTAGGGGCAAATTCCACTATTGTGTGTGGTCATACAATAGGACGGTGTGCTTTAATTGCAGCTGGTGCAGTAGTGACTAAAAATGTAAAAGATCATGCATTAATGGCAGGTGTGCCAGCCAAACAACTTGGTTGGGTGTGCGAATGCGGGGAAAGGCTTGACAATACACTAATTTGCCAAAAGTGCAGCAAAAAATACAAAGAAACAGAAAAAGGATTAATTGAAATAAAATAAAAAGAATTATATGCAGTTTAGAGATTTGGTAAAACAATACAATGTGTTAAAGCCTGAAATAGACAAGGCTATGATAAATACAGCTGCTTCCGGTGGTTACATTATGGGAAAAGCAGTTACGGAATTAGAAGTTTCGCTTGCAGAATATGTTGGAGTTAAGCACTGCATTAGTTGTGCTAATGGAACGGATGCTCTCACACTTGCCCTAAAGGCGTGGAATATAGGTAAAGGAGATGCTGTTTTTGTGCCTGATTTCACATTCTTTGCTTCGGCAGAAGTTATCTCTCTGGAAGGAGCATCCCCTGTTTTTGTAGATGTGAATGCTGTAACTTTCAACATAGACGTAAATAGTCTTGAAAAAGCTATTGAAAAGACGTTACAAGAAGGTAAGCTAACACCCAAAGTTATTATTACCGTCGATCTGTTCGGACTTCCTGCCGATTATTATGCCGTTAAAAAAATCGCCGACAAGTACAATCTTCTTATTTTGGAAGATGGCGCACAAGGGTTCGGTGGTAAAATTAACGACCGAATGGCTTGTAGTTTCGGAGATATTTCCACTACTTCCTTCTTCCCTGCCAAACCTCTTGGCTGTTACGGCGATGGAGGTGCTGTTTTTACCAATAATGATGAGTGGGCAGAGATTATGAATTCTCTAAAAGTACACGGTAAAGGTTCTTTCAAATACGATAATGTGCGAATCGGTGTAAATTCACGATTAGACACACTTCAGGCAGCTATTCTGCAAGTGAAATTCGATGCTTTCAAAAAATATGAATTGAAAGATATTAATAAAGCAGCAGCACTATATACCAAAAAACTGAAAGGTATAGTGACAACTCCAATTATCCCCGAAGGATACTATTCCAGTTGGGCACAATACACCATTCAGCTAAAAAACAGAGAGCAACGAGATGGGCTGCAAACATATCTGAAAGAGCAAGGAATCCCGAGTATGATATATTATCCTACCCCTATGCATGGTCAAACTGCATACAAGCATTTGAAGTATTCCGCCGAAAGCAATCCTGTTACACAACAACTTTGTGCCACAGTACTTTCATTGCCGATTCACCCATATATAACTGAAGAAGATATTAATCTTGTTTGTAATGCTATTAATTCTTTTCTCAAACTCAATAAATAGAAAGTAACATATTTGTGAAAAAAATATTAACTGTTGTAGGAGCGAGACCACAGTTTGTAAAAGCGGCTGTTCTTAGCAGATTGATTAAAACTGAAAAGTGGAAAGAAAAATTTAAAGAAATATTAGTTCACACCGGACAACATTACGATGCCTCGATGTCAGATGTGTTCTTTGAAGATATGGGAATTCCACATCCTGACTATAATCTAAATATTGGTTCAGGTTCCCATGGAAAAATGACAGGGCAAATGTTAATACAAATTGAAGAATTGCTCCTTAAAGAAAAACCTGACATTGTTTTAGTATATGGCGATACTAACTCCACATTAGCAGGAGCGTTAGCTGCAAGTAAACTGCACATTCCTCTGGCTCATGTGGAAGCAGGATTACGTAGTTTTTGGAAGTATATGCCGGAAGAGCAAAACAGAGTTTTAACAGATCATATTAGTGATTTCTTGTTTTGCCCAACTGAAACCGCTGTTAAAAACCTTAAAAGCGAAGGAATTACAGACGGTGTACATAATGTGGGTGATATTATGCTGGATGCCAATTTGTTTTATCTTAAAAAACTACAAGATGAGAAAAAACGGGGTATCAACAGATTGGACAATGTAAGGGGATTAAATAAAGAAATAATACAAAATGATTTTGTCTTAGCAACCGTTCATAGAGCCGAAAATACAGATAATCACGAAAAACTAAGTCAAATTATTGAGGCATTTAATGAACTTCCTGCCAATGTTGTTTTGCCATTACACCCTCGTACAAAAAAAATGGTGGAGAGTTTTGGGCTTTCTTTTAGTAAAAACGTTTCTATAATTGATCCGATTGGTTATTTCGAAATGCTTGAACTCGAGTTTTTGTGTAAATGCATAATCACTGACTCTGGTGGAGTACAAAAAGAAGCCTACTTTATGAAAAAACCTTGTATCACATTACGTGATCAAACAGAGTGGGTGGAAACTGTGGAGAGTGGGTGGAATACAATTGTGGGAACGGATAAAAACAAGATTTTATCAGCGTACAATAGTTGCAACATACTACCTAAATCATATCCAAGTTATTATGGAAGTGGAAATACTGGAGAAAGCATATTTGAAATATTGATGAAATAAGAGCATTTTTAGTGAAAAAAATATTTAATAGAATATTTCGTTCTGAGTTCAATAAAAATGTGCTGATACTTTCCAGTGGTACGGCTATTTCCCAGTTTATTCTGGTATTGATAAGCCCTGTACTAACAAGACTTTATACGCCTGAAGCTTTTGGAGCGTTTGCTGTTTTTTTGTCAATAACAGCAATTATTGGGAGTAATATCAATTTAAAATATGAACAGGCTATAATGCTTCCAAAAGAAGAGAGTGATGCGTATAAAATAGCCTATCTGGCAAATTATTTAAACTTTATTATTTCGCTAATTATTTTTATTTGCATTGTGATTTTTTTTGATCCAATAGCAAATGCCCTTAATATTGAATCTTCAAAACCAATCTGGTTATATTTTATTCCATTAGCTACTTATTTCATTGGCTTTAATACGGTTTTAATTAATCTTAACAATCGATTCAAAAATTACAAATCAATGTCCGGGTCAGTTGTGGTAAAAAACCTTTCCATGACTATTGTTCAATTATTGTTTGGTTTTCTTAAGTTGCTACTAGATAGCGGATTAATTATTGGACAATTTGTTGCATATATTTTAGGTAATAGAGTGTTGCGACTGAATGTCTCTTTTAAATACAAAGAGATGTTAAGTTATAAATACAAGGATTTAAAAACAGTATTACATAGATATAGAGACTTCCCGCGCTACGCTTTCCCCGCAGGATTGGCTAATGCAACCACGTTGAATATTTCCAACTTATTAATCACATCTATATATTCAGTCAATGACGTAGGTCAGTTTTCATTAGCAAACAGAATAATAGGAGCACCGAATGTACTCATCGCTCAGAGTGTTTCACAGGTTTATTATCAAAAAGCTTGTGAAGAAATTAAAAATCATGGAAATTGCAAATCAATTTTTTTATCCACACTAAAAAAACTCGTTGTTCTAGTAGTTCCTATTTACATCCCTTTGATTTTTATAAGTAAGTGGATTTTCCCTTTTATTTTTGGGTCCGAGTGGGTAGATGCCGGTGTATTTGCAGGTTTTTTGTCAATACTGATGGCAGTTAGATTTGTTTCATCCACACTATCAAATACAATTAATGCTGTTGAAAAACAAAAAATTGGGCTGATTACCAATATAATACTGCTTTTTGTTAATTTGATTGCATTTGGAATTGCTTACTTTCTTAAATTTAATATATTAGGTTTTGTCATTCTGTATAGTTTGTCTCTGACTGTAGCTTACGCACTTTTTCTGATCATATACTATAAAATTGCATTAAAAGGGAAATAGTAATAATTGTATATATGAAAAAACTGTTTATAATATCATATTCTTTTCCACCGTCTAATGCACCTGCAGCACAACGTCCATATTCCATTGCTTACTATTTAGGGTTAGAGGGGTTTGATGTTTCTGTACTGAGTTGTAAAAATCAAGACAGTTCACTAGGTATTGGGGTAAATGATTGCAATAATCCCAAATCTTTTAAACATTACCAAGTAGGCGGTTTCTCAATAAAACGTTTTCGTAGCGGTAACACAAAACCACTAAACAATAAGGAAAACAAAAAAGAAAAGATTGGCAAAAAGAAAACTACTAACAGACTGAGAAAATTTATTTTTCCTGACAAGGCAATTAGTTGGTTCCCTTTTGCATTGGGTTGGATATTGTTACATCCACGTAAATTTATTAAAACTACACTTATTACAACTTCTCCACTAGTTACCAATCATCTGTTAGGTTTGATTGTGAAATTTCTATTCAGAACTAATTGGATTGCTGATTTTAGGGATTTCCACTATATTCATAGCATCGAACATGGCGAGGCAGTAAGCTTTTCTAAATTGCACTTTAAACTTGAAAAACAAATCATAAAGAGAGCAGATAAAGTAGTGTTTATTTCCGAATCAATGAAGATGCTATATGCGGAGGCTTATTCAAAGTTTTCAAGTAAATTTCATGCTATTTACAATGGATATTATCCAGAGGAAATTTTAGATGAAAAATTAATTGACAAAAGCAAATTTTCTTCTTTGCCTATCAAAATATTTTATGCCGGCTCTTTTTACAGGGGTGTCCGTTCTCCTTTTCCTTTAATAGAAGCACTACAAAAATTAGTAGATGATGGTGTCATACAATTAACAGATGTAATTATTGAAATAGCTGGAAATATTGACGGTAAATTATTGATTCAGCTTGAAAAATATCAACTGTATCAGCAAATCAGTTTTATTGGTCAAATACCAAGAGAAAAGGTTCTGGAAAAATTAGCTGACTCACACTTACTTTGGCTAATTGTAGGTGAAGCAATTAACCATAGTGCAGGCATTCCATTAAAAAGTTTTGAATATATCGCTTCCACTAGACCTGTTTTATGTTTTGCTCCTGAGGGTACAGAGACTACAAATGTTGTTGAAGAGTTAAATGCAGGTTGGAGGTTGTCGAATGATTTGGAAGATAAAGCATATAATGTAGAAGTGTTAAAACGAATATTTGTAGATAAACTCTACACAAAAAGCAATAGTAGCAGTCTTATTAAAGAGAATAAAAAGTATAGTAGGTACTATCAGGCTTTAGCTTTCGGGCAGTTGGTAAAATAAGCATATGGATATATGGCTTTAAAGTTTTCAAAGTTTTTTATAATACTTTTTATCTTGACTAGCTTTATAACACAAAGTTTAAGTGAGTCGGGAATTCTTTATCGTATTACTCCGCCTGATATTGCCGGCGCATTGGGATTATTTTTCTTTGTTTTAAGCGGAAGATCTTTTAATTTCTCATATAATCAACCTATGATACTTTTCATTATTACGCTGTTTATAGGTGGTCTTGTTGGACTAAACCTCTCACAGTCAATTATCGAGGTTGTTATTTTACTTTTTTTACTTCTTATTTTCTTAGTTCTGGTAGATTTATTCGGATCTGTAAATGGTTTTTGTGAATTAATATATTATTTTTCTTTAGCAGGCATTTTAGCTTCCGGGCTTGGTATCTATGATTATTTCTCTTACATTATTGGCTTGCCACGAATTTTTCCTGAAAGAGCAGAGGGTGAAGTTTTATCCGGCTTTAGAAATGCAGGACAAGCTGGCTCTTATGCCATGATTATCTTAGCTATTTTAATACCGGCTATTACATCAAAAGTATATACTGTTTTTAACAATAAACAAAAAAGAACACTTGTTATTAGTTTGGTAATGGTATCATTATTTCTTTTTCTAACAGGAAAGATGGCTGCGTATATAGGATTTGGCGTAGGTTTTTTTCTTTTCCTTTTAATGAGAAGAAATTACAAAACATTTTTAATCTCTTTAGTTGTTGGTTTAGTTTTATTAATTGTAGTTAAGGAGCTTCCAATAATAGCACCGGATGTTCATACAAGAATTGTTGGTAAATACGAAACACGTTTAGCCGGAACATTAGAAGGAGAGTCGGGCTTAACTGATGAAGAAGGTTTTTTTCGAGACAATATATCTAAATCAATAGCCGCATTTAGCGATAACCCCATTACAGGGACAGGGATAGGAGCATTTGGAGGCAGTCATTATGGCAGACATGAGGTACACAGTACTTACTTTAAAATGATAGGCGAGACAGGTATAATTGGCACTATTGCTTATATCATATTTATGATTTTCTTTATGAAAAAACTGAGGTATAAAAAACACAAAGATGTGTTCTCTGAATTTTTGTATTTTGTATTACCTTTTATTATTGGTTGTTTGGTTTCATGGGCATACACTTATCATATGCGAAAGCGTGAGTTTTGGATCATGTTTGCAATTATTTTTATCGCAGATTTTTTTGCTAAAAGTGTACAAATCAACAATAGAATTAAAACAGGATTAAAACAAAACCAATCACAATAAGAGATTTTAATCACTACTATTATGGCATTTTTGGAGTATCTATATAAATTGTCACCTCATTTCCTTCACAATATTTTTGTAACGGGATTTAATATATTGGCATATCGTAAACGATATGATAGTAAATACTTTGAATATTTAAATCTGTTTAAAAATCGTGAAAAATTATCAAGAAATGAATTATTGTTACTACAAGCTCAACGGCATGAAACTTTTTTAAAGTTTGCTAATAGACATTCCGATTACTATCGGGTACAATTTGAAAATATACCAGAATTCTATAAAATTGAAAACATCCATAAACTGCCCATCTTAAGTAAAGAGGAGTTACGAGCAAATATAAATCAGATTTGTACCATAGAGAATAAAAAAGATGCTATTGAGTCCAAAACAGGAGGAACAACAGGCAAATCCTTAAAAATCTACCTTACTCATGATAATATTCAAGAGCGCTTCGCTATGTTAGATAATTTTCGGGGTTGGTATGGTTATAAGCTGGGGAAACGGACAGCCTGGTTTAGTGGCAAAAACCTATTGACAGAGAGGGATATTCGTAAAAACAGGTTTTGGAAGACAGACCTCAAATACAAAGTACGATATTATTCTACCTTTCATATCAAGGAAGACTATTTGAAATATTATGTAGAAAATATAATCCGTTTTCAACCGGAATACATGGTTGGCTTTCCGTCTACTATCATAGAAATTGCCAGGTACGGCTTAAAATATGGCTATACTTTTCCAAGGGGAATTTGTAAAGCGATTTTCCCTACAGCAGAAAGTGTCACTCAAGAAATGCGGAACATCATTGAGCCTTTTTTCGATTGTAAAATGTATGACCAGTATGCCTCATCCGAGGGAGCACCCTTTATTTTTGAATGCAAAAACGGAAATTTACATTTGGAGTTACAAAGCGGTGTTTTTGAAGTCTTGGATGACAGTGATAAGCCCGCTACGTCCGGAAGATTAGTGGTAACAGCATTTACAACTGAAGGAACACCATTAATTCGTTATGACATAGGCGACAATATTTCTTTAGAAGATACAAATAAAACTTGCTCTTGTGGAAATAATAACCCCTTAGTAAAAGAGATTTTGGGTAGAATAGATGACTTTGTCTATTCACCGGAAAATGGAAAAATAAATTTGGGAAATGTCTCTAACACTTTGAAAGATACGAAAGGCATTGTGCGCTTTCAAGCCATTCAGAATGAACTAAATGCATTGGAAATACTCACAGTAATTGACAAACAGGAGTTTGACGAAAAATCAGAACAGAAATTTATACAAAATTGGCGTGACCGTGTTGGAAATAAAATGAAAATTGACTTCCGTTACGTAGATGATATTCCAGTAGAGAAAAGCGGAAAGTTTCGGATAGTTAAAAATAATATTAAGGATATAATAGAGAACAACTATTAACCCTGATAATTAAGGATACTTAGGTAATATGAAGAAAAAGAGCAAGGTTTTACGCGTATTTACCAGCTCGGTATCTATAGGACTATTAAAAGGACAACTGAAATATATGAAGCAACAAGGGATGGATGTTTGTGTTGCTTCAGGAGAACCTTTTAACATAATAGATATTGCTGCCGCACAGGAAGAGGTAGAGGCGTTTAAACTTAAACACTTGACAAGACCCGTAAGTATTGTACAAGATTTTTTGGCTCTATTTGAAATGGCACGATTAATCAGGAAAATAAAACCTGATATTATCCACACACATACCCCTAAAGCTGGTACAGTTGGAATGTTGGCAGCCTGGATAACACGTGTACCTATTCGCCTGCATACTGTAGCCGGAATGCCCTTACTTGTTCATAAAGGAATTAAAAGGAGAATACTTAATTTCGTGGAACGAACAACTTATATGTGTGCTACCAAAGTTTATCCCAATTCGCACGCACTGAAAGATATTATTATTAAAGAAAAATTAGCTCCCGCCCACAAACTTGATGTGTTGGCAAATGGTAGCTCTAATGGCATAAATACCGACTACTTTTCACCTTCACATTTTACAAATAAAGAGACCGGAAAACTCAGAGAAGAGTTAAATATTTCCAAATCAGACTTTGTTTTTATTTTTGTTGGACGACTAGTAAGAGATAAAGGAGTAAATGAATTGATTTCTGCTTTTTCAAGATTGAAAGCACAAAACATAAAGCTTTTGCTAATAGGTACTTTTGAAGAAGAACTTGACCCACTATTGCCGGAAACATTACATGAAATTAAAAATAATCAGAATATTATTTCATTAGGTTGGCAAGATGATGTTCGTCCATATTATGCTATTTCAGATGCACTTGTGTTTCCAAGTTACCGTGAAGGATTCCCTAATGTGGTTATGCAAGCCGGAGCCATGGGATTGCCCAGTATTGTCACAGATATAAACGGTTGTAATGAGATAATTATTGAAAAAGAGAATGGAGTAATTATTTCACCACAGAATAAAGAACAGCTTTATGATGCAATGCTGTACTTTTTAGAAAATATTGAGGAAGTGCAGCGAATGGCTAAAAACTCAAGAGGATTAATTACAGTTCGGTATGAGCAACATATTGTATGGGAAGCCGTATTGAAAGAGTATCAGAAATTAAAAAAAACAGATGATGAATGAAAAATATAATTTAAAAATTATAGACAAACAAGATATTTCGGAAGCAGTATCTATTGTTCGTTCATCTTTTAATCCGAAATACTTATATGCGTCTATTTATAGAGGACATGGCATCGTCTCTCATATTCAAAATGAATTAGAAAATTCATTTTCTCCATACTATTATATGGGGTTATATGAAAATAATATCTTGGTTGGCTTCGTAGAGTATAAATTATTTAAGGAAGACAATTTGTCATTTCTAAATATGATTGCAATAAGGAATGACTATAAAAGCTTAGGCATAGGAACGATATTATTTGAAAAGACAAGAAATTTTTTCGCAGATAAAGGATTTGGGTTTATTGGACTGGATGTGTTTGCATCGAACACTACTGCCTTAAACTGGTATTCAAAACTCGGATTCAAAATAGAAAACACAACTCCATTTAGTAAAGTAACCATAAAAGAGAGCAATAATTCAATTGATTTTGAAATATTAAATTACCCTCAATTCAAAGTTGTCAACAAATTTTATGGTTTTTACTTTATAGAGTTGCAATATGGAAACCACAAAGAATCAGTTAGATACATTGACAGTGATTTAATAATAAGAGGCTCGAAAAACAAAGAGCTGGAAACAATTATTATACATTTAAAAAAGATAGTACCTATAAAAAATGTTTATTTTATCGGAGATAATTGTCCTTTTAGCAGCTTTGAATTAAAAGACAAAATTTTAAGAATGAAACTTAAACTATAATGATAACCAAAAAAGCAACTAACATTAATAATTATCTAAGAACCTGGCATTTGACAGAGTCTGCAAGAGAAGCCTGGAGTTTAATAATAGAAATATACAAGAATAAAAATCCAAATGGAGTAATTCTATTGCCATCATATATTGGTTGGTCGTCAAATGAGGGTAGTGGTATTTTTGATTCTGTGCTAAATTCTGAAATGTCTTTTGATTTTTATTTGTTAGACAGTGAGCTTCAAATATGTTTTAAAGACCTAAAGGACAAAATTAAAGTCCATGAAGATGTTTTAGTACTGCTCGTTCATTATTTTGGGTTTTATGATAAAAATTATGAGAATATTTCCGATTATTTACTTGAAAAGAAAATTTTCTTTGTTGAAGATTGTGCACACGCTTGGTTAACAGATTTAATAACGGGTGAATGTGGACGTAAAGGAAACTATTCTTTTTATTCATTACATAAACTTTTACCTTTGGATAAAGGTGGAATGTTAGTAAATAATTATCCTGAAAACTCAGATTCTGACGGAAACCCCTTTGTTGAGTTGAGTTACGATTTCTTATCAATATACAAAAAAAGAAGGGACAACTACAACTATCTATTAGAACAATTAAAGAAGATGAAGGGGTTTAAAATATTGCATAGCGACTTAGGGAATATTTGTCCTCAAACACTTCCGATAATATTAGATGATTTCGATAGGGATGTGCTTTACAAAACGATGAATGACAGAGGGTTTGGCATGGTCAGTTTGTATCATACTATGATTAAAGAACTTCAAGATAGCAAGTATGAACTCACTAATAAAGTTTCAAAAAAAATTTCTAATTTTCCTATTCATCAAGATGTTAATTTTGAGGATATTCAAGAAATGGTAACTGTGTTAAAATCCATATTGTATGTTTAAAATATTAGATTTAGGGAAAGGTGAAGATATAAAAGAGTACGAAAAATTATATTGTAAAATAGGGAAAAAGGATCCATATTTTCTAATCGACTATATAAACGTATTCAACAATAGAAAAAAAGAGTTAATCTGTTTTGCATACGAAACCGACAGTTCTGTAATAATTTTACCCGGATATCTTCACGAAATTGATATAGAAACAACTGAAAAGTATTATGATTTTGTTGCTCCCTACGGATATACTGGACCGCATATGTCAGAAAATGCGACAAAGCACGAAATTGAGTTTTTTTGGAGAAATGTGGGAACATGGTACCAAAATAACAATGTTATAACCGAATTTTTAAGGTTCAACTTGTATGGCAATGAAAAAAACTACGATGGGAATCTAATTCCCACACTATTAAATGTAAAAGGTAAAATTATTGATGCCGAAACTCAATGGTCGAATTTTGAACATAAGGTACGTAAGAATGTAAAAAGAGCCCAAAAAGAGGGTTTAAGAAGCGAAATTTTCCACTTAGAAGAAGTGTCATCACAAGAAATAAAAAACTTTCATGACATATATATTCACACTATGGAGAGAACAAATGCTCAAAAACGTTTTTTCTTTCCATTTGAAGACTTCTTATTCTTTATTCAAAACAACCCCGAAAGTTCTGCAGTTTGTAATATTTATTTTCAAGATAAAATTATTTCTTCTGAGTTAATATTAGTTTCTGACGATTCAATTTTCTCTTTTCTTGGAGGAACTGATGAAAACTACTTTGATAAAAGACCAAATGACTTTCTTAAATTTGAAACAATTAATTGGGCTAGAGATAACAATAAAAAATTCTATGTATTAGGTGGTGGGCATGGATATGAAGATGGTATTTATAATTACAAAAAATCTTTTTTCCCAAACGATATTGTTACCTATTATACAGGAAGAAAAATAGTTAACAATCAAATTTATCGCGAATTGGTTGAAATAACTAATAAAAAAAGACAAGAAACCGGTTTAGACTTATTGGACATTGAAAATTCTAATTATTTCCCCTTATACAATAAAAAAGATTAACTTTTCATTTTATACACACTTATTGGAATAGTGTTCTATAGCACTTAAAGAACTGTTTGATTATCACTTATTATATGCAGAAAAAATCATACATAATTGTAAAAAGAGTGTTCGACTTTACTGTTTCGTTAATTTGTTTAGTTGTTCTTTCCCCATTGTTAATTCTTGTATCATTAATACTTCTTTTTTCAGGAGAACACTTGGTTTTTTACTGTCAGGAAAGAGTTGGTTATAAAAATAGACCTTTCAAACTAATTAAATTTGTTACCATGACAAAAGAGAGTGGAGTAGACATTGGAAAACATCCTACCACTTTGCCAGGTGACAAAAGAGTTTTACCCTTTGGTAAGTTTCTACGAAAAACAAATATTAACGAACTACCTCAGCTGATTAATATTCTCAAAGGAGAATTGTCCTTTGTAGGACCCCGACCTCTTTCAAATTTTGGTTGGCAAAGGTATTCTGAACATATCCGTTTAAATATTTACAATGTAAAGCCCGGTATGACCGGCCTTGGCTCAGTTGTCTTTAGTGATGAGCCCACATTAGTAGCCTCATATAATATGGACCCTCTTACCGTTTATGACCAAATAATAATCCCTTACAAAGGCGAATTGGAGATGTATTACCAAAAACACGCTTCAATGATTACTGACTTTAAAATTATTTTCCTTACCGCATGGGTCATTCTGTTTCCTAAAAGTAAACTTTATAATAAGTTCTTTAAAAATCTGCCTCAATCTGTTAACAATTGCCTAAAAACCAGCGTGTTATAACATTAAGCATTTCCTCGTTAGTTGTGAATCTATCTATTTCCTTATATTATAAACCTCAATTTTATTAATTCTACTTTGCATGCGATATATTATTTCTCTATTAGTTACACCTCTTTTTATTTTTATTATATTAATTGTAGTTTCGTTGATATTGTACAATAAAAAGAAACTCCGATGGGCAAAGGCTATTTTTATTTCTGCTTTTGCATGGCTTTTTATTATAACTACACAATTGATATCAAACTATCCTACTAATTTTTTAGAAAAAAAATATACCCCATTAATTATTGTTCCCGACTCCGTTCTACATCGAGAAACACACGTTTTAATCTTAGGCAGTGGTCACGAAAATGACTTTACTCTGCCGTTTCGGGAACAACTTAACGGTATAGCTTATGGCAGACTTATTGAAGGCATTCGATTATACAAACAAATACCAAACTGCAAGATTATCACTTCAGGCTATAGTGCAGATCAAATAATGCCACAAGCCGAAGTTCTAAAACGAGCTGCGTTAGAAAACGGAATACCTGACAGCGTAATTATAACCATAAGTGAGCCTTGGAATACTAAAAGCGAAGCCTTGGAATACCATAAAAGATTTGGGACACAACACAATCTAATATTAGTTACAGATGCTGTTCATATGCATCGTTCACTATATCACTTTAAAAATATTGGTTTAAATCCATTACCTGCGCCCGTCAACTTTATTGTTAAAAAATCTAATAACCCATTCTATAAAAAAATCGTACCTTCGGGCGGAAATATAGTAAATGTAGAGCGTACAATGCACGAATACATTGGACTTTTATGGGCATATATTGGTGGTAATTAATGGTTTATAACATAATAGCCAAACTAAAATTAATTCTATGACACGTTACTATAAAATAGTTGATTTTATCCGTGAAACATTCCAGGAGCCTACTGGTTTTATTCCTTTACACGACCCACGTTTCATTGGTAATGAACGTAAGTATTTGACAGATGTAATGGATTCAAACTTTGTCTCGAGCGTTGGCGAATATGTTGGGAAATTTGAACAACTGTGCGCTCAATATACGGGTGTTAAATATGCCGTGGCTGCTGTAAACGGAACTGCAGCTCTCCATATGGCTTTAATTGTCGCTGGAGTAAAAGCCAACGAAGAGGTTATAACACAATCCGTTACTTTTATTGCAACAGCAAATGCCATTTCATATACTGGTTCATATCCCGTTTTTATTGATGTTGACAAGGATACAATGGGAATGTCACCGGAAAAGCTCTCCGATTTTCTGAATAAAAACTGTGAAGTTAAAGCAGACGGATTCACATACAACAAAAACACAGGTCGAAAAATAGCTGCATGCCTACCAATGCACACTTTCGGACACCCTGTAAGAATAGATGAAATAGTAACTATTTGCGACAAGTTTAATATCCCATGTATCGAAGATGCTGCGGAAAGCCTCGGAAGTACATACAAAAACCGTCATACAGGCAGTTTTGGTTTGTTGGGAACTCTAAGTTTTAACGGCAACAAAATAATTACAACTGGCGGTGGTGGTATGATTCTAACCAATAACGAACAACTCGCTAAACAAGCTAAACACCTTACTACTCAAGCTAAAAAACCTCATAAATGGGAGTTTGTTCACGATCAAATAGGGTACAACTATAGACTTACAAACATCGCGGCAGCTCTCGGATGTGCACAAATTGAACAACTGCCACTTTTTGTTGAAAAAAAGCGCGAACTTGCACTAAAATATCAAAGTTTCTTTAAAAATACCGATTTCGATTTTTTCACAGAACTCAAAGAAGCTAAATCAAATTATTGGCTCAATGCACTAATATTAAAAGACTTAAATGAACGAAACGAATTTTTAAGCTACACGAATCAAAACGATATAATGACACGCCCATTGTGGGAATTGATGACCCGTTTGCCAATGTTTAAAAACTGCGAAAAAGGAAACCTTGACAACTCAGAGTGGCTGGCGGATAGAGTTGTTAATTTACCAAGCAGTGTAATTATCCCCGGATATAAAAACAACCATACTAATCCTTTGACAAAATAAAAACAATGATACGTTTCAACCTCGAAGAGTTTATTAGTCAACACGTTACTAAGCGTGATGAGAGCTTACTAAAAGCCGACCTTGAAAAATTTAACAAACAGCTGTCTGAAAGATTAACCGACAAAAATGTTTTGGTTATTGGAGGAGCTGGAACCATTGGCTCGTGGTATATTAAGGCTCTTTTAAAATTCAAAGTTGCCAAACTTATTGTTGTCGACATAAATGAAAATGGACTTACTGAACTTGTACGCGACTTGCGTAGCTCAACACAATATCATATACCAAACGACTTTATAACTTATCCAGTAAATTTCGCCGATCCCGTTTTTGAAAAAATATTGAAACATCACGGTCCTTTTCAAATAGTGGCAAACTTTGCAGCACACAAACATGTCAGAAGTGAGAAAGATATTTTTTCAATTGAGGCAATGGTTGAAAACAATGTTCTAAGAGCACAACGACTTATTGAACTGATTTCAAAATCAAACGTTGAACACTTTTTCTGTGTCTCAACTGATAAGGCTGCAAACCCTGTAAACATCATGGGGGCAAGCAAAAAGCTTATGGAAGAGCTAATTATGGCATATTCCAAAACCATTCCTATTACCACCGCCAGATTTGCAAATGTCGCTTTCTCAAACGGAAGTCTCCCGTTGGGATTTCTCGAACGATTAGCAAAAAAACAACCCTGGTCGTGTCCAAAAAACATTAGACGCTTTTTCGTGTCACCACAAGAGTCGGGAGAACTGTGTCTAATAGCCTCTATTCTTGGTAGTTCTGGCGATATTTTCTTTCCGAAGTTAGATCCGGAAACTGATATGATCCCCTTCGACGAAATTGCGATAGACTTACTTAAAACATTAGGCTACACCGCCGATATTTGTAAAACCGAAAATGAAGCAAGGGAAAAGGCACTTCTGTTAAACGAAAATTCAAAAAGTTATCCTATCTATTTTTTTGAATCTGATACATCGGGCGAAAAACCATTCGAGGAATTTTATACAGAAAAAGAGGAGCTTGATACTGACACATTCCATGCATTAGGTATAGTTAAAAATTCAAAAAAACGCTCTGTCGAGGAAATCAACAAAATTATAAAATCTTTACGCGCAGTTTTTGATAAACCTTCATCTGATAAATCTGAAATTGTTGCGGCACTTAAATCATATCTTCCTAACTTTGATCATATTGAAACCGGAAAAGGTCTTGACTCTAAAATGTAAATCTTAACGTTCTATGTACAAGTTTCTTAAGCGTTTGCTCGATATTATTATTTCTCTGTTGACAATTATTATTCTGTCGCCTTTATTGTTGCCCGTAATAATAATTTTGCTTTTAACCGGCGAACACTACGTTTTCTATAAACAAAAACGCATTGGATATAATAATAAACCGTTTAAAATCTGGAAGTTTGCAACAATGCTTAAAAACAGTCCAAACATAGGAACAGGTAGCATAACATTGAAAAACGACCCCCGAGTATTCCCATTCGGCAGATTCTTGCGAAAAACAAAAATTAACGAATTGCCACAAGTTTTTAACGTGTTGCTTGGCGATATGTCTATAGTCGGACCTCGCCCACTTATGGAAGTCGATTTTTTACGATATCCCGAAGAGATGCAAAAAACAATTTACAAATCAAAACCTGGAATAACCGGTATTGGATCAATTATTCTGCGTGATCAAGAAACCTTGCGCAGCAAAGCCCAAAAAGACGGCGTTGAAAACTTTGAAAATTCATTAGCTCCTTTCAAAGGAGAACTTGAAATGTGGTATCAAAAAAATGCGTCTTTTGGTACCGATTTAAAAATCATATTCTTAACAGCTTGGGTAATTATATTTCCTAAAAGCAACCTTGCCTACAGACTACTGCCTGAACTTCCCCCTACTCCTCCTGAATTTTCCCTAACCTAGCTTGCTCGGTCTAAAAACATTGGTTTTATTTTAGTCAAAATTATCCGAACCTATATTTTTTGACAAATTTTAACAACCTGTTTTTTCAATGAGAAGTTTGAAGTTATCTCTACGCTAAAATATTACCCCTATCTTTCTCGTTTTAATCACTAGAAACCCAAACAAATCTTATTGAATTTACGTAAAATTTATTGTCATAATAAGTATTTAATGAGCTATTTGCTTATTTTTGTAAAAAATCACGGAACATGATACCTTATATCAATATTCTATCGGCTTTTTTTACTGCATTTATTATTACTCATATAGTTATTCCTGCAATAATTAGAATATCGGTTAATAAAAACTTGGTTGCTCAACCAAATGAACGAACATCACACACAAGCTTAGTCCCTAATTTAGGAGGAATGGGTATTTTCATAGGTTTTATCCTCTCCTTTACCCTATTTTCAAATTTTGAATCTTTCCCAAGCTTGCAGTACTTTCTATTTGCAATGATTCTGATTCTCTTTTTGGGAATTAAAGATGATATTACTGCTCTGTCTGCTTCTACAAAATTTTTGGGATTACTCGTTGCCGTAGGGATTCTGGTTATTCTAGGCGATGTTAGAATTTCAAGTTTTTACGGAATTCTGGGCATATACGATATTGGATACTGGCCCAGCGTACTATTAACTATACTCGTTTTTATGACGATCATTAATGCGATAAATCTTATAGACGGCATAAATGGTCTTTGCGCTATATTAACAATCATCTCTTCTATTGCTTTCAGTTTTTGGTTTATTTTAGAAGGTAGTGAAGTTAGCATACAACTTACTACTCTTGCAGCAGCAATAATCGGTTCTTTGTTAGCATTCCTAAGATTTAATGTAACTCCTGCAAAAATATTTATGGGTGATACAGGTTCTCTAATGCTAGGCTATATTCTTGCTTTTATGGCTGTTATGTTTATTGAGGTTAACGCTACATATCAAGGAGTTTTTAAATTACGATACTCTCCAGTTGTTGCTATCAGCTTTTTAGCCATACCTCTTGCCGATATGCTTAAAGTCTTTTTAATCAGAATATTCAGGGGTCAATCTCCTTTCTCTCCGGATAAAAGACATGTCCATCATCTTTTGGTTGATCTTGGATTAACACACATGCAAGCTACCGCACTTTTGTCTTTAGCTTCTATTTTATTAATATGGATATCGATTGTATTACAACGATATAATGGTAGATTAACCACATTTGTTATTCTTTCTGTTGGTTTTTTTGTGGTTTGCATTCCCAACATAATCAATCGTATCAAAGGTATTAGGAATAAAAAAAATGAAAATTAAGTTTTTCGGATTTTTAGTTTTTCTTTCACTTGCGTTTACTTACTTAAATGCACAACAACCCTACAATTTAATTTTCAACCACTCATACCAACATATTGAGCGTGATTTATATAACTCTGATTCACGTTTCCATACTGCCATAAAACCATATTTAAAAAATCAAACTGATACAATATCAAATTATGATGATGTGTTGCAGATTGAGACCACAAAGAAAATTTGGGATATAGTATTTAATAAGAGCCTCATTAAAAAAAAATATAAGCATTTTGAGTTTAGTATTGACCCCGCAATAAATCTAGAACTAGGATTTGATAACGACTATGATCAAAAAAGCTGGGTTAATACACGTGGAATATTTATCAGGGCTGGGATTGGAGACAATTTTGCTATGGGAACCCAATTTTTGGAAAATCAGGCTATGTTTAACGATTTGAGAAATGACAGGATAAAACAATTAACTCAAAGAGTAATCCCGGGTCAAGGACTTTCAAAAATTTTTAAGCAAAAGCCAAATGGTTACGACTACTATTTTTCAGACGCCTACATCTCTTACAGCCCCTCAAAATACTTTAACTTTCAATTAGGTACAGGTAAAAACTTTTTTGGAGATGGATATCGTTCGCTATTGCTGTCGGACAATTCATTTAACTATCCACATTTCAAAATCACAACAGATATTTGGCAGATTAAATATGTAAACCTTTGGGCACAGTTTCAGCATTTACGCGACAGTAGGCCAGATGTAGCCATGAACACAAAAAAATGGGGTGCTTTTCAATACTTGAGTTGGAATGTAACACAATGGCTAAACTTAAGTCTTTTTGAAGCCGTTATATGGCGCGATCAAGACTCAATAAGGGGGCATCGTGGATTCGATATTCATTACGCCAATCCAGTAATTTATCTACGACCTGTTGAGTGGTGTGTTGGATCGCCTGATAATATTATAGTTGGAGCTGCAGGTAAGATTACTTTACTAAAAAAAACAGCTCTGTACGGACAATTAGTGTTCGATGAATTTAAAATAAGTGAATTAAGAAAAAGAGATGGTTGGCACGGTAATAAATGGGGTATTCAAGCCGGGTTAAAATCTTACGACCTTTTTAGTGTTGAACGATTAGATTTTCAAACCGAGCTGAACGTGGTTAGACCATTTATGTATTCACACGACCCCGTTACAAACTATACACACTTTAATCAACCTCTTGCACATCCTTTAGGATCAAATTTTGCCGAAGCTGTTACTTTCTTGCGATACGGATATAAACGCCTCTTTTTTGATGTTCAATTAATATTTGCAAAACACGGAGCCGATACCGCAAACTTAAATTACGGAAACAACCTGTTTTTGCCTTACTCTACTTACGCTCAAAATTATGGCAACAAGTTCTTCCAAGCTGATGAGGTTAATTTAAAAATCCTAAATGCAACTGTTTCTTTCTTAATTAATCCTGCATACAACCTAAACGTTTATACCGGAATAATTGTACGAAACGAAACTTCGTCTACTATTAACAGACAGCAGAAATTAATTGTCTTCGGAATTAGAACATCTCTACATAACTTCTATTGGGACTTTTAATGACATTCAATAAACATCTGGCACAAAATTTTGGTCTGTAATTGGAGGTCTGACATATGCTCCGTCGTCAACACGTTTTGGCAATGTTATTGGCGGAGGAGTTATGTCTTCATAATCAACTTGTTGCAAAAGATGATGAATACAGTTAAGTCTTGCTCTCTTCTTATCATCAGCCACTACAACATACCAAGGAGCTTGTTTAATGTCGGTGTGAGCAAACATAGTATCTTTAGCTTTTGAATATTCAACCCATCGGTTTCGAGATTCAATATCCATAGGGCTTAGTTTCCAACGTTTTACGGGATCTTCATTTCTTGATTTAAACCTACGCTCTTGCTCTTCATCGCTGACTGAAAACCAATATTTTATTAACTTAATACCCGAGCGTACCAACATGCGCTCAAATTCGGGACAAGAACGCAAAAACTCAAGATATTCCTCCTCTGTACAAAAACCCATGACACGATCTACACCCGCTCTATTATACCAACTTCTGTCAAACAATACCATTTCCCCAGCTGCTGGCAAATGTTGAACATATCGTTGAAAATACCATTGTGTTTTCTCTTTTTCTGTTGGTATCCCTAAAGCAACTACCCTACAAAACCGAGGATTCAACCTCTGTACAATAGTGCTAATAGCCCCTCCTTTGCCCGCTGCATCGCGCCCCTCGAATATCACAACTACTTTAAGCTTCTTAGCTTTTACCCATTCCTGAAGCTTTATCAT
>Ga0116182_1000640_pt1 | contig 38069 bp, 31 predicted proteins | sample AD_UKC077_MetaG_FD_89805 | JGI IMG/M metagenome (GOLD analysis project Ga0116182, IMG submission 89805) | Active sludge microbial communities of municipal wastewater-treating anaerobic digesters from USA - AD_UKC077_MetaG | ecosystem: Engineered > Bioreactor > Anaerobic > Digestate | place: USA...
ATTGCAAATCCGCCTTTAGCTGCTTTGGTTGAATCAGTATTTATATAAATACGTGCGCTATCACGGTCTATGAAAAACAGATCTTGTGGTGCTGCTTTACCTGAAGAGAGTCCACCAATTGCAAATCCACCTTTAGCTGCTTTGCCTTGGTTTTCACGCAATAGAACTCTTACGCTATCGGGTGTAACTCTAAAATATGCTTTATCTGTGTTTTTCCCTGATGAGAGTCCTCCTATAGCAAACCCACCTTTACCAGCTTTGTTGCTACTATCGTCAACATAAACTCTAACACCTTTTTGATATACACCAAAAACTACTTTTCCCTCTTTATTTTTTACTTCAAATATTGGATCGTCATCACCAGCTGTAGTATCACTAATTATTTCTACGTTGGGGTTTACATTAAAAGACTCTAAATTAGTTAATTGTGTTTCGCCAGACCAAACTGCTATTTTCCCTGCAGTTCCTGTTCCTGTAACAGCATTAATTGCGTCTTGTCCATCTTGTGAAATCATTTGCCATGACGAACCATTGTAAACAAATGATTTTTTTTGTATTGTGTTATAATATGCTTGGTTTAAAGATGGATTTGCTGGTTGAATAGCAAAAGAACCTAACCATTGTATAGATACTCCTTGTGGTCCAGCAGGTCCGGTTGGTCCGGGGTCTCCTTGTTGCCCAGCAGGTCCAGTAGGTCCCTGAGGTCCTTGTTCGCCTTGTGGTCCAGTTGGTCCAATAGGTCCTTCTGGTCCTTGATTACCTGTTGCTGCGTACATGGCGTATGGTACAGACATAACTGGGGATGTTCCCATATGAACGTAATCGTTGTTACTAGCTTTTAATTCAATTTTTATCAGTACTACTTCACTGCCCCAGGGAATATCTGCGAAATTGCCAGATAGTATTTGGCCTTGTCCTATTGTTAAGTTAACAATACCTAGATTGTTAGTTGTACTGTTGTGTGTTTCAGAGTAATAAACGGAGTTGTTTTGAGCAATCAGACTTATCCGTAAATTAACCTCTTTGTTTTGAATCATTGTGCCATCTTGTTTTTGTATGGCGGCTTGATAGTTAAAGCCTTGTTGTTGTGCGCTAGCTGATACAAATACAGCTATGCACAATAAAATCGAGAATAAATATCGTTTCATAACACTTGACTTTTAATTAATTATATGTTTTCAATTTTCCGCAATGTAAATTAAAACAAAATAAATTAAAAATGCAATAGGTGTTTTTATAAAATGGGGTAGTTGTTTTTCATCGTATTTATAATGCGGTGATTATTGACGACGCATGTTGTATATATTGGCGAAAGTGAATGACAATTACTTTTAAAAATTAGAAATTAAGTTTAAAAGCACTCTATATTTTCTCTCATTTTTTGCAAATAATAAACAATAAAAACCTTTTGTAAAGGTCTGAGAAACAGAATTTCTATAATAGCAAAACGACAAAAGCGCCAAGACTAATAAGTTGTTTTGTTTCCAAACAGAGTAAGAAAATATTGAAGACAACACCCTTTCCCACCTCTCGAGAACCTTTGCAAAGAATTAACAGAAAGACAATTAATATTTAAACACTTTTCTCGGTTTATATTTAGCAGTCATATTAGCAATAGCCGCAATATATTCGGGTGTTGTTCCGCAACACCCGCCTACAATATTTACCAACCCTGCACCACATAGCTCCTCAATAATGTTTGCCATCTCAGTAGCTGATTGAGCGTACTGACCAAATTCATTTGGCAATCCTGCATTGGGATAAACAGTTATAAATGTTGATGATATTTTTGAGAGTAGTTTGACATAAGGCTTTAAATACTCGGCTCCGAAAGCGCAATTTAAACCAAAACTCAAAGCTTCTGAATACTTGAGAGAAACATAAAAGTCTTCTAGCGTTTGACCAGATAAAATGCGACCTGCTTTGTCTATTGTCGCCGACAAAATTATAGGCATTTCGTTTTCTGTTTGGCTATACAATCTTTTTATAGCAGATATTGCAGCCTTGGCATTTTGAATATCGCAAATTGTCTCTATAAGAAAAATATTTATCCCGCCATCATACAAACCCCTTACCTGATCGTAATATGAATCAACTAGCATATCAAATGTAATCCCTTTGGAGATAGGATTGTTAACAACTATAGAATAACTCAACATTTGACTAGTAGGACCTATACTGCCAGCAACAAATCGAGGTTTCGCTGGAGTATTATATTCTGCGGCAACAGAACATGCAAGCTTTGCTCCCTTATAATTGATCTCATAAATATGATTTTCTAAACCGTAATTTGTCTGTGATATTGAGTTTGCGTTAAATGTATTTGTTGTAATAATATCAGCACCTGCCTCAAGATATTGTTTATAAATATTTTTAACAATTTCTGGCTGATATAAATTCAAAATATCATAATTTCCCTTAATATTCTGGGAATGACTTACAAACAGATCTCCACGAAACTCCTTCTCAACAAGATTTAATTGCTGTATCATGGTTCCTATTGCTCCGTCAAGAATAAGAATTTTTTGTTCTAACTGTTTGATAAGCAATTGACTTCTACTACTCATGTCACTCAATAATAGATGCAAAATTCTACTAATGTAATCTAAATTTTTCAACAAAAAGTCACACAAAACATATGTGTCTGACAACCAACCACTTATACGTCTGTTTAATTTTGATACATTCGTTTCTTATTTGATTATTAACTCCTTTAAATCTATAATTGCTATTTTTGCCTTTTAATTCAAGGGCAAAATCTGACAAATGGATTTAAAAGAGAAAAAGAAAGTTCTAATAATAACATATTATTGGCCCCCTTCAGGTGGTGTTGGTGTCCATCGTTGCTTAAAGTTTGCTAAATATCTACGTGACTTTGGGTGGGAACCTGTGGTTTATACTGCTGAAAATGCTCACTATCCATATTTTGATGATACAAACTTTGTTCACATCCCGGAAGGAATAACAATATTAAAGCAACCTATTTGGGAGCCCTACAATATGTTTAAATTAGCGTCTGGACGTAAGCCTTCAAGTGCAATGAACAATCCTGTTCATGTCAGAGACAAACGCACGTGGGTTGATAACCTTGCTATTTGGATACGTGGTAACTTTTTTATACCAGATGCCCGTAAATTTTGGATTAAACCTTCGGTAAAATATCTCTCTAAATGGTTAAAAGAGAACCATATAGATGCTATTTTAAGCGATGGTCCTCCACACACAAATACTGTGATAGCCTGTCGGTTATCTAAAACATTCAATATCCCTTGGTTAGCTGACTACCAAGACCCCTGGACACAAGTAGATTACTATAAGCTGCTGAAACTCACACGTTGGGCACATAAAAAACATGTAAGAATGGAGCAAGAAGCCTTTAATACCGCAGCTAAAACCACCATTGCAAGTCCTACATGGAAAAAGGATTTGGAATCGATTGGCGCAAAAAATGTAGATGTGATATTCTGGGGCTACGACGAACAAGAGTTCCAGGCAGTAACATCTAACTTAGATGCCAAATTTTCAATAACACACGCTGGCATGCTTGGCTTTGATCGTTTACCTGAAACTTTTTTTAAGGTTTTAGGTGATATGAAAAAAGAGACAGAAAGTTTTTCAGAAAATTTAAGCATTCAATTCCCCGGAATGGTCGATTACAGTATTGTTGAAGAATTAAGAAAGAATAACCTTTTAGAAAATTGTTGGTTACCCGGCACCATTAGTCGTACCGATGCCATTGAACGTACATTTAATAGTCAGGTTCTGTTTCTTCCATTAAATAAAGCAGAAAACGCACAAGGACGTATTCCCGGCAAGCTGTTTGAATGTTTAAGAGCACGTCGCCCTATTTTAGTATTGGGTCCTAACAACTCTGACGTCAAAAAAATTGTTGAACAAAACTTCTCTGGAAATAGTTTTGAGTATGATGATTATAAAGGAATACGTACCTTTGTCGAAAATAGATACAATCTGTTCTTAAATAACAACAACAGTGTTCAATCCGCTAATATTGAACAATATTCGGTAAAAAATCAAGTTGGCAAAGTGGCTGAGTATCTAAATGAAATTAGCAAATGATTATGCCCCAAACAGACCTAAATATTAATCCAACCGATTCGGTAAAACCTGCCGAAAACAATGATACAGTCGATAATTTGCTGACACAACCATCAGACATTCCTGTTTATGATGTTTTAGCAAAAAAACAGTTTGCTTCACCCGAAAAAATCGAACTTATTAAAGAATCATTTATATTAACACCTTTAAAAACAGTAAACAAAAGAGCCTCTTTTAAAGAGTACGACCCTATTACAAATAAAATAGTTGTATCAGGAAGTAAACAAATTGAAGATATTAAGTCCCCAAAAATAACTCCTCGAGAGAAAATTACGACCCCTACGGAAACAATATCAGACATTGAAAAAACTGATACAGTCAAGTTAACAGAAAAAACTCAGTTTACTTTTGATATATTTTCAAACAAAATTATCAAAGAAGGCGACACACCGCAATATACTATTTTCCCTATTGTAGAGCCTATACAAAAAGCAGACACTCACCTTATTAGCGGACAACTCATTAACAGACGACCCAAATCTGAGATAAAACAGTTTACCAATATTGATTGGGTTACAGGATTTAATATCATTATTCTTATTCTTATAGTGTATACCAGAGTTGTTTTCGGCAAGTTTTTTAAACCTATGTTCCAATCCACGTTTGTGTATAACCTATCAGTTCGTATTTTTAACGAAAAAAACTTAGTTTTCAACCGATTCTTTAATATTTTAAACATACTTTTTTTACTTTCTTTACCAGCCTTTATAACACTTTCTTTAGATTTTTATGGGTTCAGAATTTATAATTTTAATTTTTGGCAACACTATTTAATTTTTTTAGCTCTACACCTTGTTATAATATTTATTAAAAAGTCTATAAATTTATTTATAGGTTCATTATTTCGCATAAACAATATTATTGCAGAATACACTTTTCAGGGAAATCTGTTCCTTAAAATTTCTGGATTACTAATAATTCCAATAATTATCATTATTCCTTACTTGCCTGAAAAAATCGTTGAATTTTTTATTATAGCCATTGTTACAGTTTTATTGCTGTTATATTTTATACGAATTCTTCGTCTTTTTTTAATTACAATTCGCAAAGGATTTTCTATTTTCTATTTGATTTTGTATTTTTGCACCCTAGAAATTGGTCCCTGCTTAATTATTTTTAAAATTCTTAACAAATCAATTTAAAAACGGCAGGACATTAAACTTAAAAAACTAAGGCCTTGAAAATCAAACGAATTTTAGTCTCGCAGCCAGCTCCCGAGACAGAAAAAAATCCATACTCTGAGCTTGCAGAAAAACATGGAGTAGCATTCGAATTTCGACAATTTATCCGCGTTCAGGGCGTTTCTGCCAGAGATTTTCGCAAGGAACGTATAAATTTTCAAGATTATGGAGCCATAATTTTCACATCTCGTGTAGCAGTGGATCACTATTTTCGTTTGTGCGAAGAGTTGCGGTTCTCTGTACCCGATTCAATGAAATATATGTGTATTTCGGAATCAGTAGCTGTATATCTGCAAAAATATATTGTTTATAGAAAACGAAAAATCTCTTTCGGAAACGGACAATTTGAAGATTTAATTAAAACTATACAAAAAAATAAAAACGAAAACTTTTTAGTTCCACTATCCGATATACACAACCAGGAAATACCAAACCGACTTAAGGAAGAAAAAATAAAATTTCAACCTGCTGTATTATACCATACTGTTTCAAGCAATTTATCAGACATTAATTTGGACGACTACGACGCCATAATATTCTTCTCTCCCGGAGGAATAGCCTCATTGTTTGAAAACTTTCCCGATTTTGTTCAAAACAATAAAATTCTCGGAGCATTTGGACCAACTACACATGCAGCAATGCGTGAAGCAGGATTGACACTTAACATTGAAGCACCAACACCAGAAGCTCCTTCAATGATTATGGCAATCGACCATTATATTACAGAAGTTAATAAAAAGAAGTAGAGACAGCACATATCTCTTCTTTATAATCCCTTGTATTCAAGGTTGTTGGACATAATTCGATGTTATTTTGTTAATAATTGCTGATTGTTAATTGAACACAACTATTGCTTTTTGCTGTAAAAAGCACTATTTTTGTAGCTTCTGATAGTTATTTTTAATACTATTTGGAGATAATATTTAATAACTTTATTTGTTATCGGGGTGAGAGAAGATAAACAATCTGTAAGGCGATTACAAACATCATATATAACCACGATAGTTTCCATAACTTTAGTTCTTCTCTTGTTAGGAATAATGGGCTTTTTAATCATCAACGCCCGTAAAATTAGTGTACACGTAAAAGAAAACATAGGAATAAGCATAATTTTACATGAAAATGTAAAAGAGGCCGATATTTTACGAATGCAAAAGGGCTTTGAAACACAATCGTATGTACGCTCAACTCGATACATAAGCAAAGAACAAGCTGCTAAAGAATTACAGGAAGATTTGGGTGAAGATTTTGTTCAATTTATTGGTCACAATCCTCTGCCAGTTTCAATAGAAATTAAGCTTACAGCAGAATATGCAAACAATGATTCAATAAAAGCCATTGAAAACAGGTTAAAAAAATCTGATCAAATAAAAGAGGTATGGTATCAAAAAAATCTGATTGCCTTAGTTAATGACAATATTCACAAAATCAGTCTCATAATTTTAGGATTTGCATTGGTACTGTTTTTTATATCATTAGTACTGATTAATAATACGATACATTTGGCAATCTACTCAAAACGGTTTTTAATTAAAACCATGGAATTGGTCGGTGCTACTAAACAATTTATACTAGCGCCTTTTATTAGAACTGGAGTTTTTCACGGTATAATTAGTGGACTTATTGCAATAATACTACTTAGTGGTATTATATACGTAGGAAATAATCAATTCCCTGAATTACATATATTTGATAATTTTACAGCAATATCAATATTATACGTATTTGTAATAATTCTAGGTGTAATTATTAGCTTGTTTTCTACTTTGTTTGCAGTTAATAAATATCTAAAAATCAACACGGATAAATTATATTTTTAACATATAAAACTAAAAACATATGAAAGAAGAAGATTTTGCTATCTCACGTAAAAATGCACGTCTTTTACTGTTAGGATTTGGCATAGTTGTTTTAGGATTTATTTTAATGATAGGGGGTGCTCCCTCATCACCAGAAGTTTGGTATCCAAACAACGATCCTAGTCAAACTCCCGAGATGTTTTCGTTCGTTAGAATTACCCTTGCTCCAATTATTGTTATAGCTGGATTTGTTTTCAATATTTGGGTAATAATGCGAGATCAAACAGCAACAAAATAGTATGGATATTTTAAAGGCTATTATTTTGGGTGCAATTCAGGGAATTACTGAATTTTTACCCATATCAAGCTCTGGGCACTTAATGATAGGCGAAACTTTGCTTAACACAAAAGGCGAAGATAGTTTACTGTTTACCGTTTTAGTACATGGAGCAACGGTTTTAAGTACATTAGTGGTTTTTAGAAAGGAAATTTTAGAAATTTTTAAAGGACTTTTAAAATTTCGATGGAACGAAGAAACCAAATACACTGTAAAAATTTTTATATCCATGATTCCGATTGCTATTGTGGGGTTGTTTTTTAAAGATTATGTGGAAAATATTTTTGCAAGCAAGAGTATCGCTTTTATTGGATATATGTTGTTAATTACAGCAGCATTACTATTTTTTGCATGGCTAAATAAAAGTAATAATAAAAAGGATGTTGGATTTTTCAATGCATTTATAATAGGAATTGCACAAGCAATTGCAGTTATACCTGGTATCAGCCGAAGTGGTGCAACTATTTCAACAGCACTTATTTTAAAAATAGATAGAGCTAAAGCTGCAAAATTCTCTTTCCTTATGGTAATAATTCCAATACTTGGCGAAAATTTCTTAGATCTAATGAAAGGAAATATTACAGCAGCAGCAACACCAACATCATCACTTATTGCAGGATTTATTACAGCATTTGTAGTTGGACTATTCGCCTGTAAGTTCATGATAAAAATGGTAACAAATGGACGATTGCACTATTTTGCAATATATTGTGCCATAGTTGGTCTTTCTGTAATACTATTTTTGTAATCTATTTAATTTAAAAACCTGTTATTTACTTTTCTTAATAATTTGGGCTTAATGTATAACACTGATATTAATACAGTAAAAACCAATTTAATAAGTGGAGAAATTCTTCTTTTCGACAAACCATACAAATGGACCTCTTTTGATGTTGTCAACAAAGTTAAATGGACTGTAAGCAGATCTCTTAAACTAAAAAAACTTAAAATAGGTCATGCCGGCACGTTGGACCCTTTAGCAACAGGATTATTAATATTATGCACCGGACAAAAAACAAAAAATATTGAAGCGATTCAAAATCAACCTAAAAGATATATTGCAACTATAAGTCTTGGAAACACAACACCATCTTATGATTTAGAAACACAAATAACCCAAACTTGGTCTGTTGATAATATTTCCGAAATTGATGTACTTTCGGTATTAAAAAAACTAACAGGAACTATTTTGCAAGAACCCCCTTTATTCTCAGCAAAATGGGTAAACGGCATAAGAGCTTATGATTTAGCACGAAATGGCGACTCAAAAAAACTCGAACCTGTTGAAGTCAATATTTATGAAAACAAACTCTTAGAATATTCACAAAACGAGATAAAATTAGAGATACTTTGTTCCAAAGGAACTTATATAAGAGCAATAGCTCGCGATATTGGTACAATGCTTAACAATGGAGCATATCTTAAAGAACTTCAACGAGTTGAAATAGGAGATTTTAAATTAAGTAACGCTCAAGATGTTGAATCTTATTGTGACAAAATTAAACAACTTGCAAACACACAATAAAAAAATATCATTACTGTTAATAATTCTTAAAACATATATAGTATGAAGTTATCGCAGTTTCAATACAGCTTACCTGACAAACTGATTGCTTTAAACCCAACTCATAACCGTGATGAATCACGATTAATGGTGGTAAATAGAGCTACCGGTGAGATTGAACACAAAATTTTTCGCGAAATTTTGGATTATTTCAAAGAAAATGATCTCTTAGTGTTTAACGATACTAAAGTATTTCCCGCCCGATTACACGGAACCAAAGAGAAAACTGGCGCAGACATTGAAGTTTTTCTCTTACGCGAACTAAACCGTGATCAACGATTATGGGACGTTTTAGTCGATCCTGCACGTAAAATTCGGATAGGAAATAAACTCTATTTCGGTAAAGATAGCGAACTAGTTGCCGAAGTTATTGATAACACCACTTCACGCGGTCGTACATTACGTTTTTTATTTGACGGTACACACGAGGAGTTTAAAAAAATTCTGTATAAACTCGGAGAAACTCCTCTTCCAAAGTTTATCAACAGACAAGTAGAACCCGAAGATTCAGAAAGATATCAAACAATATTTGCAACTCACGAAGGCGCTGTTGCTGCTCCAACAGCAGGAATGCATTTTAGCAGAGAACTGTTAAAACGTTTTGAAATACTTGGGGCTAAACGAACATTTATTACCCTACATGCAGGCTTAGGAAACTTTAGAGAGGTTGAAGTAGAAGACCTTACTAAACACAAAATGGACTCTGAACAAATAGTAGTAAGCAATGAAACTGTAGAAATGGTTTGCGAAGCACACAAAAATAGAAATAGTATTTGTGCAGTAGGAACAACCGTTCTTAAAACTCTTGAAACTGTTACAACAACGACTGGTAATATCAAACCTTTCGAAGGATGGACAAATAAATTTATTTTCCCTCCATATGAAGTTACTATTGTTGACAAGCTGATATCAAACTTTCATCTCCCAAAATCAACATTATTGATGATGGTGGCTGCTTTTGGCGGTTACGATATTATTATGAATGCTTATAACGAAGCAATTAAAGAGAAATATAGATTTGGTTCATACGGAGACGCTATGCTGATTATATAATTGTAACGTCATAAAATAAATGGTTGTCTCAGTTTTGAGACAACCTCGCTTTTATTTTAAATACATATATCTAATATTTTGAAATGACTAGAGAATATATGCAAATTAATACTTTAATAATTATAATATTTAACTTATTGTTCTTTACATTTCCATTAGGCGCTCAAGAAGTTGATAATATCTCAATAGATAATAATCTATATTTTCCTGATAAGTTTTTTATTGACACAATAAACCCTGAAGCAGATGGTACAATACAAGGTAATGAATTTTACGAAAGACGAAAATATGCAGCTAATTACATAAACTTTATTCTCTCAATGGAACTTTCAAAGCTGAATGAACCAAAGCTGCATCATGAATATCCCTATGAAGTTTATAGATTTACATGGTCAGCCTATTTAAAAAATGCTCATAATCCATTAACGATAAGAATAGAAAATGACGGGAAAAAGGCTTATTTAATAGCAAAATACATACGTTATAATAGATTCTCCAATAAAGATAAATTGATAATAAAAGATACGATAACTATCGACAAAAATAAGTGGGTAGAGTTTAAAAACATAATTAACAGCATAAATTTTTGGAATATATCTCCTATCGAAAAAACGAGTATTGTTGTTTTCGACGGTTCAACTTGGATTTTAGAAGGAAGTATTGATAAATCTTATCATATGGTTCATCGCAAAATGGCAAAACATAAAGAAATAGGAGAAGTGTGTCTATATCTCTTAAAATTAAGCGGAATTAAGGTTAAAGAGAACGAATTTAATCCTTAAAATTATACTTTTGCTACAATTGTATTGTGTAACATTTATTGTTAAGTTTTTAATAATAAATTGTTAAGTTTTTGTGAATAAAAAATTAAAAAGTTAATTTGTGTTTTTCCAAAACTTATATATCACAAACACTTTTTTGTAAAGCAAAATATTTATTATCTATTTATTTAATTTTATCAACCAATTTTTAATGATTTTGGAACTAAAAAATATACCTTAACGTAAAAAGTATAAAAAAACTAATTTTATTAACAGTTGTGAATATAAATATTAAATCATTAGTTTTAAGAGATTTTACAAATCACCAACTGTTAATATCCTTTTAATAAAATATTAGAACGATATTTGCAACATATTTTTATAAAAATTATCAACGTTATTAACACTACATAATCATCATCATAATATTAAAATTAAAAAAATTATTCTTTTTATGATATATAATGAAATGTTTAAAAATGGATTTATAGAAGAGGAAATTCCGCATGGAATTAATTTAGTTAATGAGATTAATAAACTTAAAAAAGAAAAAAATGCAATTATATTAGGGCATTATTATCTTTCTCCTGACGTTCAAAATATATCTGATTTTCTTGGCGATAGCCTTGCACTTGCACAAGAAGCACAAAAAACCGAAGCTGACATTATTTTGTTTGCCGGTGTTGTTTTTATGGCAGAAACAGCTAAAATATTAAACCCCTCTAAAAAGGTTTTAATTCCTGATTTAAATGCAGGTTGTTCATTATCTGATAGTTGTAATCCAAAAGACTTTAAAGAGTTTATTTCAAAATACCCCGATCATAAAGTTATTACTTATATAAATAGCTCAACACAAGTAAAAATTTTATCAGATATTATTTGTACGAGTAGCAATGCAGTAAAAATAGTCCAAAGCATTCCTAAAAGTCAAAAGATAATTTTTGCTCCGGACGAAAATTTGGGTAAATACGTGGAAATGATGTCAGGTAGAAAAATGGTTTTATGGAAAGGTGCTTGTCACGTTCATAAGAGATTTAGTTTACCGAAAATTTTACAACTGAAAAAAGATAATCCTGATGCATTAATAATTTCACATCCAGAATGTCAGCAAGATATAATACAACATTCTGATTTTGTAGGAAGTACATCAGCACTTCTAAATTATGTTACAACACATTCAGCACAGAAATTTATTATTGTAACAGAGCCGGGTATTATTCATCAAATGAAATTGAAAAACAAAAATAAGATATTTATTTCTGCACCTCCTGAGAATTCAGACCGTGTTTGCAATGAATGTAACTATATGAAATTAAATAATTTAAAGAAAATTTATTTGACTCTTAAATATGAACTTCCTGAGATAAATTTTTCTGAAGATATAAGGTTAAAAGCCTCGAAACCATTAGAAGAGATGATTAAATTGAGTTAATAACTATTGAATGAATCAATTTAAAAAGTTGGCTGGACAAACCGTAATTTACGGATTAGGTTCAGTTATACCAAGAATATTAAATTATATTCTTTTAACACCCTTTTATACACGTGTTCTACATTCGGTTGCCGATTATGGAACACACTCTTATCTTTATTCTTTTAGTGCTTTCATTATTATCCTCTTAACTTTTGGAATGGAGACAACCTTTTTCCGATATGCCAAAAATAGGGGAATAGAGAATGTATTTACAACATCATATTATTTTCTTCTTGCTAATGCTTTAGCTTTTAGTTTGTTAGTTTTAATTTTTCAAGTAGATATTGCTAAAGCTATTGGAATTAATAATATTAAATATCTATGGTATTTTATTGGAATTATATTTTTCGACGTTGTTACTGCAATACCATTTTCTGCGTTAAGATATAATGAGAAAGCAAAAACTTTTGCTCTTTTAAAGATTGTTAATATTATAATTAACATTGTTATTAATTTGATTTACTTGTGGTTAATACCTCTCTTAATAAACAAGTATGGATTTAATTTTGATAGAATCTTTTCCCAAGATAATCTACTTGAATATACATTTAGAGCAAATCTAATAGCTAGTTTTTGTACATTTCTTTTGCTAATCCCGCACACAAAATCATATTTTAAAAAGTTTCAATTACCTCTGTTCAAAGAGATGATTGTTTACTCGTTTCCTATAATGATTAGTGGTATTTTAGGTATGATTAATGAAGTGGCAGATAAAATCTTACTTAAATATTTGTTACCCAAAGATGTATCAGCTTTCGAACAAATTGGGATTTATGCAGCTAATTATAAATTAGCTGCATTGATAACAATTTTTAATTCAATGTTTAGATATGCGCTCGAACCCTTTTTCTTTAAAGTATATGGTAATAAAGATAGTAAAGATATATATGCCTTAATTTCAAAGTATTATTTGATTTTTGGTGCCTTCGTTCTTTTAGTAATAGTTTTGTATATAGATATTTTTAAATTTTTTATTGGGTCAAAATATCATGAAGGATTACATATTGTTCCTATCATTTTATTTTCTAATTTAATTTTTGGTTTATACTACACTATGGGTGTTTGGTATAAGGTTATTGATAAAACATATTTTTCTGCGTATTTTTCATTGGTAGGAGCAGTTTTAACAATTCTTGGTAACTATCTATTAATTCCAATTTTTGGTTATACGGGTTCTGCTTTAGCCACTTTGATTTGTTATAGTGCAATGTTATTTCTTACAATTTACTATGAGCGAATCTATTATAGAATAAATTATGATTATAAGTTTATGATTAACCTTATCTTAATTACGGTGTTAATTGTTATATTAAGTTATTTTGTTAAAACAGATAACCTTTATATAAAACTTCTGTTTAGTTCTATTTTAATAGTAGGTTATGTTATATTTGTAGTTTTGTCAAACAAAGAGATTAAAGATATCGTTTCGAATTATGTTAGAGGTAAAAATTCAAATAAGTGATGGCGCAATTTTGCCTGAATACAAAACTAGTGGTAGTTCTGGAATGGATTTATGTGCTTATCTTCCCGATGGTAGCGTTTGTATCAATCCAAATGAGGTTAAATTGATAAAAACAGGCGTTTTTATCGAACTTCCTGATGGTTATGAGGCACAAGTCCGTCCACGTAGCGGTTTGGCTTTAAAACAAGGTATAACAGTCTTAAATTCACCAGGAACTATTGACACCGATTATCGAGGTGAAATAGGTGTAATTTTAATTAATCACTCTAACAATATTTTTACTGTTAATAACGGAGATAGAATAGCACAAATAGTTTTTTCTAAGTTTGAGAAAGCTAAATTCAATGTTGTCGATTCTTTAAATTCGACAGAAAGAAACGACGGAGGTTTCGGTCACACGGGTATTTAAATAGCAATTAATGAACAAGATAAATTCAAATATTTATAAAGTTATTTTATATAGTTTTGTCTTTCTTTTTTCTTGCACTTCATCCAAGAAAAGTAGTAAAGAAATAGTTCATACTCCCGATCCTAAATTTAAAAGCTATATAATTGATTCCAAGATTAAAAACCTTTATGGTGATTTATCAAAAGCTAAAGATGCTTTAAATACTGTTATTACAGCTGATTCTTGTCATGCTACAGCACATTACGAAATAGCTAAAATATCATTATTTGAGAAAGATTACGAAAAGGCTCTTTTTCACGCCACAAAATCTTATGAACTAGATTCAGAAAACATTTGGTTCACAAAACTATATATCAATGTCTTAGAGTTAAATAACAAAACAAAAGATATTCCAAATATTTACGAAAATTTATTAAAGAAAGATTATTCTAATTTAGAAACATGGTATGAATACTTTTCCTTTTTAGATAGACAAGAAAAGTATAAAGAGTTAACACAAAAGCTCATACAATTCGAAAAGTATTTTGGTCTCAGTGATGAAATTATTATTAATCGCTATCAAACACTACTTAAACAAAAAAAGTTTAAGGAGATACCCAAATACCTGAATTCTATTTTATCAAAAGATCCTAATAATCATATTGCAAATTTGTTATTTGCAAATTTCTATTTCGTTGATAGAAAATTAGAAAAATCAAACGAGTATTATAAGAAAATTCTGGAAACAAATCCCAATGATGAGCAAGCTTTAATTGGCCTTTTGAGTAATCAAATACAATTGGGCAATGCCAAAGAGATTTTGGCTCTGGCTAAGGATATTATTAGCAATAGTGCTATTGAGTTAAATTTTAAACTTGGCTTTATTTTCGAGGTATTGGAAAAAATTAACCAACCAAATACAAAATCAGATTATCAGTTAGAAGAATTAGTTCAAATTCTCAAACTTCAATATCCCGAAAATCCAGATGTTCTAAATATTTATGGCAATTTACTTTTTAGAAAAGGTGAAAATGACCAAGCGTTAAAAGTGTTTTCAAAAGCTTTAAGTTTAGACCCTTCCAACCTACAATCTTGGGTCTTTACCCTGTATATATTAGAACAAGAAAAGAACTATTCAAGAATAATATCTGTTGCCGATTCAGCCTTAGTCTATTTTCCAAATCAAAAGGATCTGTTTTTATTCCGCGGGTTCGCCAATATGCAATTAGATAATAATGAAACAAGTTATCAAGATTTTCTTTTTGCTTTAAAACTAACAGGAGCTTTAGACGAAGATAGAACCCAAATTTTACATTTTCTTGCTGAAATTTGCCAAAAATTAAATAAATCAGAAGAGACTTATAAGTACTACGAAGAGATATTAAAATCAAATCAAAATGATTTAGTCGCTTTAAACAATTATGCTTATTATTTGTCACTTGAGAAGAAAGAACTAAATAAGGCATTAGAAATGAGTGCTAAAACTATTAAAGTTGAAGGTAAAAATTCAACCTATCTAGATACTTACGCTTATATTCTTTTTGAGTTAGAACGTTATGCTGATGCATTAAAATACATTGAATTGGCTATTTTAAACGGTGGTGGAAGCAACGGTGTAATATTAGAACATTACGGCGATATTCTTTATAAAAATGGTCAAACAGATTTAGCTATAACTACGTGGAAAGAAGCCTTAGAAAACGGTCAAGATACTGAAATTTTAAGGTATAAAATTGATAATAAAACCTATATAGATCAAATAGAATAGAGATTTTGGGAAATGAGAAATTTTAACTTTGTCATAATACTTTTATCCGTAATCATCGTCGTTTCTTGTAAATCTACCTCTAAAACCAGGGTAAATTTAAGGAAAATAGAGAAAAAAGAGTTAATTTCTATAGTAACTAATAATCATCCAGTATTGAATACAGTAAGTATTAAAAGCAATGTTACTTTTCAGCGAAGAGATGTCACAAATTCCTTTAATGCCAACATTCGCATCGATAATGACAGCTTGATATGGATCAGTATAACCGCACCGCTCGGGATAGAATTAGTTAGAGGATTGTTTGAACGTGATTCTTTCGCTATAATTAATTATCATGAAAAAACATATTATCAGGGAAGTTATTCAACAATAAAAAAATATACTAGCAGTGATCTGAATTTCAATTTTTTACAAAATATTCTTACCTCAAGTTTCATAAGTGAATATCAAAATAATTTTGATTCGTTACAAGATACGCTTTTCGTAAACGATGATGAAGAGTATGTTATGGAAAGTAAAATTGATGATTTTAATACAACTATAAAAATAGATGCTAAATCTTTTAAAATTAGTGAATTAAATATTTCAAAAGCCTTAAAAATTGTTCTAGAAATATGTTATGAAAAATATGTAAAAATAGATGGCTTTTTATTTCCTCACAAAATTATTGTTAGCAATAATAATGCTTCGAATCCTATCTCACTAACAATAAATTACAATAATGTTGTGTTCAACAAAGAGGTAAAAACTCCTTTTAGAATACCAAAGAAATTTGAGCCTGTAAAACTTAAATAATATCACACTAAATGTTCAAAGTAAGATACATTGTTTTATTATTGTTCCTTATCATACCGCTTTGCGATGTTTTATCTCAAAATCGTAAAGATCTTGAAGATGAAAGGAAAAAGACTCAAGACGAGATTGAATACACTAATAATTTACTTAAGTTAACTCAACAGAAAAGACAAAAATCTGTACAAGAATTTATTTTAACAAATAAGAAAATTGAATCTAGAAAAACAAATATCAGACAGATTAACAATGAAATAAACAAAATTGATACCGACATTGGTAAAGAACAAGAAGCGATAAACACTCTGCAAAATGATCTTGTCAAGCTTAGAAAAGAGTACGAAAAACTTATATATCAGGCATATAAAACTAAGCAGACAAGTGATAAATTAATGTATATTTTATCTAGTTCTGATTTTAATCAAGCCTTTCTTCGGCTAAAATATTTACATCAATACTCCAAGCATCGTAATAATCAGATTAAATCTATTGAAGCCACCAAACTACAGCTTGAAAAGCGAGTAAATGAATTAGAGGAATTGAAAAATGATAAAAATTCGCTTTTGTATGAAATATCAAGTGAAAACAAAAAGCTAGTTGTTGAAAAAAGACAAAAAGAGAAGCTATTAAAAGATTTAACAAACAAGGAGAAACAACTTAAAGCTGAAATTGACAAGAAACAGAGACTTGCAAGAGAACTAAATACCAAAATTCAAAAGCTTATAGCTGAGGAGATTGAAAAAAGTAAAAAAGGCTCTAAAACTTATAGACTAACACCAGAAGAGAAGCTTATTGATGATCAATTTTCTTCAAATGTTAAACGTCTCCCCTGGCCTCTTGAAAGAGGTATTGTAACTGAAAAATTTGGTGAACATAATCACCCTGTTTTGAAGGGAATAAAAGTTAGAAACGATGGCATAGACATTTCGACTGAAAAATCAAGCAAAGTAAGAGCCGTTTTTAATGGCACTGTACGCAACGTCTTCGTAATACCTGGATTAAATAAAGTTATTATTATCCGACATGGTAGTTATCTCTCCGTATATTCTAATCTCATAGAGGTTTATGTAAAACCAGGTCAAAACGTAAAAACAAAACAAAATATTGGGATTCTCGCTAACGACGACAAATCTGATGTATCTGTACTAAAATTTCAAATTTGGAAAGAAAACGAAAAACTTGATCCAGAAAGATGGTTAACAACAATGAACTAATATATAATAAGGATATATATTTACAGCTCAATCGTGCCAAAAACTATCTTTTTAGGAACGATTTGTTTGTTGGATTTGTTAATTCAATTTTATATTTAATTCCCGTAATTTTACTACTTTTTTTTATCGATATAGCTTTTGAGTTAAATCAATCATTAAGAGTTATTGTATTAATCTTTATTACACTTTATTTCCTCTATATTTTATATAAAAACCTGATACATTATATTCTAAAGTACTTTAACTTTTTCAAAGGATATGATAATTATTCCATAGCTCTAAGATTAATAGCAGATTCAGAAATTCAAGATAAGGTGCTGATTTATTTAGAGTTAAAAGAGTATGATCAAGCAAATATTTTAATTAATCAGGCACTTGAGCAAAAGATATTAGAGCTTAAAGATTTAAACTTCACAAGTAGGTTAAATATTATAATCCCAAGCAAACTTTTTATAGTAATTTCTCTATTCCTTTTAGCTTTTTTTGTTACTTCGTTATTGATTGAAACTCCTCTAAAGAAAGCGGCTTTAAGAGTTTTTTATCCTGCATACCAAATTTCTTATAAGACCTTAGATTACATACTTTTAAGTGATTCGCTCAATATAATTCAAAATCAGGATATTGAAGTTAAAGTTAAGATTAAAGGAACTTATATACCAGATCAGATTTTTCTTAGAATAGGTGATAAAGATATTTTCGCTAAAAATATTAATGATTCTATTTGGTCTTACAAGTTTGTAAAACTTAATCAATCAATACAATTCTATTTCCATGATAATTTAAATCAAAGTGAGATTTATAGAATTAACGTAAACCCACTTCCCGTACTTAAAAATATTTCTGTTGAGGTTTTTCCACCCTCACATACAAATATCGAGTCATTTTCACTTTCTGGTTTAGGAAATTTTAGTTTCCCCGAAGGGAGTAAAATAAAATGGTTTATTGAAGCACTTAATTCACAAGACCTTATATTTAAAATTGATGATAAAGAGCTAGATTTCAAAAAGTCCGAAAAAGGTTTTATTGTTGAAATAGTAGAGAGAAATAGTTTTAATTACTCTTTTAAATTATTCTCTGGTTATGTTTGGAATGAAGAGAGTTACGAATTTTCCACTAATTGTATAAAAGATGAATTTCCAAAAATTGATTTGCAAGTAACTGAAACCGGAAACATCGTTGATCCTGTTATTTTAAGTGGTTCAATCGGTGATGATTATGGCTTTACAAATTTTGAAATAGTTCATAAATATAATGATACAGTATTTATCATCCCTTTACAATACAATAAACAAAATCTAAATCAAACATTTTATTATCAACACAATATATATGAATTGTATTCTAGCCTTAATACCGACAAAATAGAATATTATTTAAGAGTTACTGACAATGACGCTGTTAATAACTTTAAAAGCACAAACTCTCAATTTTTTACCTTTGATGTTCCTGATTCAAAGGAACTTGAAAACAGAATAGATAATATATCTACAGATCTAACTGACAAACTAGCTTTAGGGTTGGAAATGCTCAAAGAATTAAATATTAGACAGAAAGATATTCAAGCCAAATTTAAAAATGAGAAACTTAATAAGTGGGAACAAAGTCAATTAACCCAACAATTAGAACAAAATAAATCAGATATTAATAAGCTTTTAAACGAAATAAATGCTTTAAATCAGCAAATCAAGTCCTTAAGTAAAATTAATAGCTCAGAAAACAAACTTTACGAAAAGCAATCGCAGATCAATGAATTGCTCGAAAAGTTGATGGATAATGAGTTGTCCGAATTGTTTAAAGAACTTGAAAGATTAAAAAGCGAATTAAAGGATAAGCAAATTTCTAAATCGACAAATAAGCTCTCAACTGAAGAATTAGAAGAGCTTATGAACAGAAACCTTGAAATTCTAAAACGATTTGAAATTGAAAAAGGACTTTCTAAGGTTGTTGATGATTTAAAAGAGCAAGCACAAAATCTTGATACCGTGAGCGATAAATCTTCAAGAGAAAATATCGAAAAAGATGTTAAGGAAACATTAGACAAGCATTCTGAGTTATTAGATAAAAATAAAAAGTTAGATGACCCATATAAATTAGAAGATTTTGAGAAAGAGAAACAGGAGATAATCCAAAATTTAGAAAGCAATGATAATAACGAAAATCAGCGAAATCAAAACAGACGTAACTCTCAAAGAATTAGCCAATTAGCTGAAATGATAGGATCAAATCTATCAGATAATTTACAAGAACAAAATGTTGAGGATTTAAGTAATTTGAAACAAATTCGTTCAAATCTCCTGCAACTTTCGTTTATTCAAGAATTTTTAGTCGAAAACTTTAAAAACGCCAAAACAAATTCACCCGCTTTCAATACTTATAGAGTTAAACAAAAAGAGATAATATCCTCTTGGGAGTATATAAAAGATTCTATTAACACTTTAATTATCAGAAATCCAATGTTAGGTAATATAATGGCTGATGACCTAAGTGGAGTCGAAAATTTTAACAATATAATTCTCTCTTCAATATTCAAAGAAAACCCCACTAATCCAACTGTCCAAGAGTATAAAGTTCTTTCGCATTATAATACTTTGCTTCTTTTTATCGATGAAGCTATTCAAAGGTCCGAAAACGATATGAATAGTTCCGGGCAACAAGGTGGCAGCTGCTCAAAACCCGGGCAAGGTAAACCAAGTCCAGGCAACACGAAAAATGCTCTGCAAGGATTAAAACAACAGTTAAAAGACTTGATGAATAAAATGAAACATGCAGGTGAGGGTTCAAATCCTTCCGAGTCTTTAAGCGAGCAGCTTGGATCTATATTGTCACAACAAGAACAGATGCAAAAAATGATAAATGAAATTATGAATCAAGGGCAATTTGGTCAAGCTGCCAAACAATTAATGAGAGAGGTCAATCAATTAATCGATCAAAATATAGACAATATTTTAAATAAATCTATTAGTACTGAAACAATTGCACGTCAGGAACGTATAATTACCCGATTACTTGAATCTGAAAAAGCAGAGCAGGAGAGAGATAAAGATGAAAAACGGCAATCAATTGAGAATTTGCACGAATTTATTACCACTCCTAAAGAGATAGATATAGATGATATGAAAGAGGACAGCTTTAATGAATCTTTATATTTTAGACTTTTAAATTTAAATAAATATTATTTAGATTTGTACCAAAAGTATCTCAATGCTGCTAATTAATAGCTAATCTTTGTGTGCTTGGTTTGTAAGTCAATATAATATGAAATATATATGTTAATTTTAATGTTATCTATTTATAGCTACAATCAAGCATGCAAGTCTGTGATCCGATACTAATTAAATTATAATATTATGGCAACTAAAAAAGTAGTCAAAGAGATAATCATTAATAGCGAGATAAAAAATATAGCTATTGTTGAAAAGCTTGTTGAGGATATTTGTGCAGAAGTTAATGCTTGTTCAGATATTTACGGAAATGTATTGGTTACTGTTTTAGAAGCCGTTACAAATTGCATAATTCATGGTAATAAAAGAGATTCTTCAAAATTTGTTACAATTAAGATGAGCTACGATATTAGTGAAATTCTTTTCGAAATTTCAGATGAAGGTGAAGGATTCGACCCAAATCTTATACCCGATCCAACTAGAGAAGAAAACCTTGAAAACCCACATGGTAGAGGAGTTTTTTTAATGAAAAAACTTACTGATGACTTTTCATATTCGTCTGAAAGCAGAACATTTAATTTAAAATTTTATCCTCTTAAATCTCGAGAACGCGTACAATGATATTTTATCATATCGACAACACAAAATTTAAATTCCCTTACGGCTTTAAAAAACGTTGCTCTGATTGGATAAACAAGACAGTAATAAAGGAGAACAGCCAATTAGGAACTATAAATATTATTGTAACATCTGATGAATTGTTACTTGAGAAAAATATTGAATATCTCAATCACAATTTTTACACGGATATAATTACTTTCGACTACTCGTCAAAAGACAAAATATTTGGCGATTTGTTTATTAGCTATGATAGAGTAGTTGAGAATGCTAAACAATACGAGAACGTTACAATTGATGAGTTAAAAAGAGTTATTATACACGGTATTTTACATCTACTTGGTTATAAAGATCAAACACCACCAGAGAAGGCAATAATGACCCAAAAAGAAAACTTTTATTTGAAACTATTTTGATGCTCAATACCTACGATATTATAATTGTTGGAGCCGGACATGCCGGATGCGAAGCTGCTGTAGCTTCTGCAAACATGGGTTGTAAAACCCTTCTAATCACAATGGATTTAGAAAAGATAGCATCAATGTCCTGTAATCCTGCTATTGGTGGTATAGCTAAAGGGCAAATCGTCCGAGAAATCGATGCCTTAGGCGGATTTATGGGTATTATTGCAGATAAGACAGCTGTTCAGTTTCGAATGCTTAATAAAAGTAAAGGTCCTGCAGTTTGGTCTAATCGTGTTCAATCAGATAAAAGATTATACTCCTGGGAATGGAGACGATTGCTCGAAAACACGCATAATTTAGATCTCTTTCAAGATAATGTCACCAGACTTCTTTTTAATGGTAATATCGTAACAGGAGTGATTACAGAAATCGGTGTTTCTTTTTATTCAAAAGCAGTTATTTTAACAAATGGAACATTCTTAAATGGTTTAATACATATTGGCGATAAAAAAATCGTTGGCGGAAGACTGGGCGAGAGAAGTAATACAACTATTACGGAACAATTAAAAGAGATTTTCCCAAATATACGAACTCTTAAGACAGGAACCCCTGTGCGAATTGACGCGCGCTCCGTCGATTTTACACAATTAGAGGAGCAAAAAGGAGACGCTGACCCCCAACTATTCAGCTATCTGCCTCATATGACTCCTCCAACACAACAACTTAGCTGTTGGATTGGATATACAAACGAAAATGTTCACGAAATTTTAAAAACCGGATTTGATAAATCACCCTTGTTTACCGGAGATATTAAAGGAATCGGACCCCGATATTGTCCTAGTATCGAGGATAAAATCGTAACCTTTTCAGAAAAAAAATCTCACCAACTTTTCTTTGAACCCGAAGGTTGGCAAACAAATGAATACTATTTAAACGGATTTAGTAGCTCTTTGCCTTGGGAGGTTCAAGTAAAAGCTTTGCACATAATACCTGGTTTTGAAAAGGCTAAGATTTACAGACCTGGCTATGCAATCGAATATGATTTTTTTGATCCATTAGACCTAAAACCAACATTAGAAACTAAGCAGATTGAAAATCTCTATTTTGCAGGTCAAATTAATGGGACAACCGGCTACGAAGAGGCCGCAGCACAAGGTTTAATGGCAGCTATTAATGCAGTTTTAAAAATTAATGACAAAGAGGAGTTTGTTCTCGGTAGAGATCAGGCATATATTGGCGTCCTTATAGATGATTTAATTACGAAAGGAGTCAACGACCCATACAGAATGTTCACAAGTCGTGCAGAATTTCGCATATTGCTCCGCTCAGACAATGCAGATGAAAGATTAACACATATTGGACATAAACTGGGCTTAGCTTCAAATAAGAGGTTGGAAATTACAGAGAGAAAATATGAGCGTATAAACAGCTTTCTTGAATATGCTAATAACAATAGCTTTAGTCCTACAGATGTGAAAGATATATTAGAAGCTTATGGATCATCTCCACTTCAACAAAAGACTAAAATTTCTAAAGTAATCGTCAGACCGGAATTAAAAGCAACTTATTTCAAAAATCTCTACACTCATGAAGAAACCCTTTCTGCATCAGAATTTGAAGTTATAGATATAAAATTAAAATACGAGGGATACATCGAAAAGGAGAGAGCTAATGCTGAAAAGATTAAAAAGTTCAATCACTTTAAAATTCCAGAAAATTTTGATTACGATAAGTTATTAAGTATAAGTATCGAGGGGAGACAAAAGTTAAAGAAGTTTAAACCCAAAACTATCAGCGAAGCATTAAGTATTAGTGGAGTAAACCCAAACGATATTATTGTTATTCTGACACTTTTGGGCAGATAGTTAAAGTATTATATAAATGCTCCACGTGGAGCATGAAAATATTAATTAAACACAAATTATGCTTCACGTGGAGCGTAAAAACTTGAATTATGGTAATTAGTGGAACAATTGTAGACGTGCTAAGGCGTCAAACATTTAAAGGAAGACTATATATAACTAACGGTAAAATATCTGATATTCAACCAACAGAGACTGCAAATCCCGTCTATATTTTGCCCGGAATGATTGATTCTCATATCCATATCGAAAGTACAATGGTTACACCAGCACGATTTGCACAGAATGCTGTGAAATTTGGTGTGGTTTCTGCAGTTTCCGATCCACATGAAATAGCAAATGTATGCGGGGTTGATGGAATAAAATATATGATTGAAAATGCCGAAACTGTGCCATTCAAATTTTGGTTTGGAGTTCCCTCTTGTGTGCCCGCAACTCCTTTCGAACAAAGCGGTGCAGAAATTAATGCTCAGCAAATAGGAGAGCTGTTTGATAATTTTGGCTTAAAATATTTAGCTGAAATGATGAACTATCCCGGTGTCGTAAATCAAAATCACGATGTTATGGATAGACTTAAAGAAGCCATTGATAGAAATTTGCCCATTGACGGTCATGCCCCGGGTTTAGCAGGAGAACCTTTGGTGCAATATATAAACTCTGGAATCGATACCGACCACGAATGCACAACGTTAGCAGAAGCAGAAGAAAAAATTAAGTGCGGAATGAAAATCTTAATTAGGGAGGGCTCAGCTGCAAAAAACTTTGAAGAGCTTTATCCATTAATTGATATGTTCCCCGATCAAGTTATGTTATGCAGTGATGACCTTCACCCCGACAACTTTTCAAAAAACTATCTAGACAGATTAATTCGTGTAGGACAAAACAAGGGACTTGACTTTTGGAATCTTATGCAAGCTGTAACAATTAATCCCGTTGCACACTATAAGCTTGATGTAGGATTGTTGCAAAAAGGCGATAATGCTGACTTTATTTTAGTTGACAATTTGCAAAGCTTTAGAGTATTACAAACTTGGATTAACGGTAATTTAGTTTTCGACGGGGCAAGCTCTTTCGAATATGAAGGATCTAACGAAACAATTAACAACTTTAAAGCACAATCTATTTCACCTGACTCTTTAACTATAAAGGCAGAAGAAGGTATGCTTAACGTTATTCGCGCATTCGATGGAAAATTACTTACCGATCATTTACAACTCCCTGCAAAAATCGAAGACGACTGTTGTGTACCTGATATTGATAATGATATCCTAAAACTAGTTGTTTTAAATCGATACGAAGAGAACGCAACCCCACAAATTTCCTTTATTAACGGATTTGGTCTAAAGAAAGGAGCTTTTGCTAGTAGTGTTGCTCACGATAGTCACAATATAATAGCTGTCGGAACAGATGATAGAGATATTGCAACCGCAATTAATTCAATTATAGAAAGTAAGGGTGGGTTATCTGTAGTATCTGATAAAGGACTAGAACTGTTGCAACTCCCAATAGCAGGACTACTCTCTGACGAACCTCTTGAAATAATATCGCAAAAATATCAGGAGCTTAACAAAATAGTTAAAGCCAACGGCTCAAAACTAGCAGCACCATTTATGACACTCGCATTTATGAGTCTGTTAGTTATCCCAAGGTTAAAGCTTGGAGACAAAGGTCTTTTTGATGTAACAAAATTGAAGTTTATTGATAACTTCGGTTAGAACACAGTTAATATAGATGAGATGGATTTATACTAATTTTTTATTTTATTTGTGTAAGTCTGTTTAATCTGTGTGCTACGTGTTCTAATAGATTGTTGAAAAAATAGCTTTCAACTTTATAAATTTTAATAATAACTATTAATTTTGCACCACGAAATTTTAAGCTGAACTTGTGATTATAAAACACTACCAAAATACTATAAGTACTATGCTACAATCAGCTTATTATCTTCAAAAACAAAGAACGTTACGCCAAAATGCAGAAAACCCATAATGCAGAATACGCAAATCGGCGACAAAAGCATTATGAGTCTTCAAAAGTTCAAATGTACAGCTTAATTTTTTAATATCCAAACATAAACTAAAAGGTAAACAAAATAGATATATGTCTTTAAATATTAGAAATATTGCCATAATTGCACATGTCGATCATGGTAAAACAACACTTGTTGATAAAATCATGCGGCAGTGCAAACTCTTTAAAGATCACGAAGTTCCGGGAGAACTTTTGTTAGACAATAACGATCTGGAGCGGGAAAGAGGCATAACCATATTTTCAAAAAATATAGCTGTTAAATATAAAAACACAAAAATTAATATCATCGACACCCCTGGTCACCACGATTTTGGTGGAGAGGTCGAGAGGGTTTTAAATATGACAGATGGCGTCCTCCTGCTAGTTGACGCTTTCGAGGGTTGTATGCCACAAACTCGCTTTGTACTACAAAAGGCAATCGACTTAAACCTAAAAATTATCGTTGTAATTAACAAGGTCGATAAGCCCAATTGCCGACCAGATATAGTTTACGAAGAGGTTTTTGATTTGATGTTCTCGCTCAACGCAACCGAAGAGCAGTTGAATTTTCCAATCGTTTATGGTTCAGCTAAAGAAGGCTGGATGTCAACCGATTGGAAAAAACGAGGAGATGACTTTACCCCATTGCTTGATAAAATAATAGAATACATTCCCGAACCCCGCGTTGAAGCAGGTGCAGCGCAAATGTTAATTACCTCTCTCGATTTTTCAAACTATGTCGGACGGATAGCAGTAGGAAGAGTAAAACGTGGAGCATTTAAAGAGGGAATGAGGGTGGCGTTAATCAAACGAGACAATTCCGTTAAAATGTCAAATATTAAAGAGTTATACGCTTTCGATGGACTTGGTAAACGTAAAGTAGAAGTCATGGAAGCAGGAGATATATGCGCTATTGTTGGAATAGAAGGTTTTGACATTGGCGACACACTCTGCGACTCAAACAAAATAGAGGCACTACCTACAATTGAAGTTGATGAGCCCACAATTAGCATGATTTTCGCTGTGAATGACTCCCCTTTTTTTGGCAAAGAGGGTAAGTATGTAACATCAAGGCAGATAAAAGAACGACTTGAAAAAGAACTTGAGAAAAACTTAGCTATGCGCTTGGAATACACTGACTCAGCCGATAAGTTTCTTGTTTATGGTAGAGGAGTTCTTCACTTAAGTGTTTTAATTGAAACCATGAGACGCGAAGGCTATGAGCTACTTGTAGGGCAGCCAAAAGTAATTATTAAAACTATCGATGGAGTTAAGCACGAGCCATTTGAGAACTTGAAAATAAACTCAGCCGAAGAATACAGTGGTAGGATAATTGAAACAGTTGCTCAAAGAAAGGGTGAAATGCTTTCAATGGAGAGGTCAGGAGATAGAATTAACCTCGAATTTGAAATACCTTCAAGAGGCATTATTGGATTAAACAGTCTGATACTTACGCAAACTGCAGGAGAAGCAATTATGGCTCACCGTTTTGTAGGTTTCAAACCTTGGAAAGGCGATATTGAAAGTCGTATAAACGGCTCACTGATAGCTATGGAAGATGGAAAGGCTATAGCTTATGCTATTGACAAATTACAAGACAGGGGAATCTTTTTTATTGAGCCAGGTGATGATATATACGAGGGTCAGGTTGTTGGCGAGAGCACACGTCAAGATGATTTAGTTTTGAACGTCACAAAGACTAAAAAGCTCACAAATATGCGTGCAAGTGGTTCTGACGATAAAGTACAAATAGCCCCAGCAGTTAAATTTAGTTTAGAGGAAGCATTGGAGTATATTCAGCGCGATGAATACGTTGAACTAACCCCAAAATCAATAAGAATACGTAAAATATTCCTTAAGGAGACAGACAGAAAACGGAAATCAATCAGCGATTAAGTTAAAAGTTTGCAAAGTTGAAAGTTGTAGAGACGGAGCATGCCCCGTCTCTTTATGTTTAATGCCTTTCAAGGCATTGAAAATCAATTAACAATTATCAGACAACAATGGTCAATAATTAATTGTTCATTGTTAATTGCACATTGCTAATTGCAAAAAGTAAAAAGCCACCTGAAAGATGGCTTTTTCTTTTTGTGGGCCCAGCTGGGCTCGAACCAGCGACCCCCTGATTATGAGTCAGGTGCTACTAACCTGCTGAGCTATGGGCCCTCGCTATATATAATGCGTTTTTTCGGGTTGCAATATTACTAATTATTTTGCAATTTATGAATTTTTCCTACCTTTTTTTCAAACTTTCTGTGAATGCGTCGTAATTGAGAAAATAATCACCCTTGGGAAGTCCTGATATGTCGATAGTTGTGCCTTTCCCGTGTAACACTCTTGCCCCAACCGAATTAAAAATTTCATAATCGGTTTCGGCACTAAAGGTAATAGAAGTTGTGGGCTTTTTGGGTTCATAAGATACAGGACGAACAGGAGACCGAATAACAACCTCTCTTGATAACCGATCTTCGTTACTAAAATCACGTTGACGAAATCTAAATTTATTTACTCCACTATGCATTGTAACAGGAACACTGTAAGTGTTGGATTCATATTCGCCTAGACCATCTATTGTACCAATCTTAACCCATTTGTTCCATCTGTACTGTTCAACTATATATGGTAGCGAACCCGACTCCTTAGTTGTCACCATATTTATTGTAGAGGTTTTAATATCAAATTTTAACGATTTAACCTCAAAAGTGCTGCTTGGTTTAATAACGTTCTCGTTTAAAACACGAGGCATACAACCCTCTTTGTGCTTAATTACAACAACTAAATTGTCACCAAGTTTTAATTGATGAGTTGATAAGTCTATCTCAAAAGCGCTGCTGTTAATATCATCATTAATTTTATGATCGTTTATTTTAACTTCTGTTACACAAAAACCCCCATTTGGTGAAAAGGGATTCATAATGAACAAATTCTTGCCTTGGTAAATGCCTTTAAGCACTATTTCACCGGCAAAAGATGAGGTAGAAAACAACAGACAAAGAGTTATAAATAAAAAATTCCTGTTCATTTTGATACACTACTGGTTTTATTTCTTGTCACTTACACAACCAAATTGTAAAATTAAAATTTTTATCCGAAAATAAAAATACAATTTGTTTATTAAATGGCAGAAGCCTAAAAATGTTTTTGTTACAAATGCATTATATGTATCACTCGTCAATTCTTTTTCATTTCAAGTAATTCTTTAAAAATTATAGCTATTTTACTTAATATCAAATATTAATTCACGTTTTGTTTTAAATATTAAGTGTCTCTTTGTCGTTTTAAATAAAAGCAAATTCTTAGTTTTATTATAAAATCATTTTAATCTATTATACAACAAATTACTATATTTGTCGCCTAAACATTAGTTAGATAAATTATATACGTATGAAAGGCGGAGCATCAAAACAATCATTAATTCAAAATATTTTAATAGGTGTTTTAACCCTAATGGTAGGGTTATTAGGAGTTCTATATTTTGTCGAAAAGAAGAAAAAAGTAGAACAAATTGAAATCAATGTAGAACTAACAACTACAAAGGATAGTCTCGAAAGTCGACTTGTTGAAATGATTTCAGAATACGAAATGCTTAAAACCGATAATCAGGAGATTAATCAACAGCTTCTCGAAGAAAAAGAGAGAGTAAAAGATTTACTTACTCGCTTGCGTAATGAACGAAACTATAATCGTGCAAAATCTGAAGAATACGAAAAAGAGTTGAGTACAATGAGAAAAATTATGCGTAGTTATATTGTTCAAATTGACTCACTTAATCAAAGTAACATTGCACTTCGTTCAGAAAATAGAGATGTAAAACAGAAGATTAAAAAAGTAGAAACCGAGCGTGCTGAGATTAATAAACGTTATCAAGAGGCTTCAGAAAAAGTAAGTATTGCAAGTGTATTACGACCTATAAATATTGTAGGCGAGGGTATAAGTAAACGAGGTCGTGACATAACACGTGCGCGAAATGTCGATAAAATTAGAGTCTGTTTTACGCTTGACCAAAATCCAATAGCAGTACCCGGTAATAGATTTATTTATCTTTCTGTAACTCAGCCAAATGGTAGTGTTATGGATAATGATATGAATGACACTCTTTTTATAGATGATTCTCCCATTTTATATTCAGCAAGACGTGAAGTTGATTACCAAAATGAAAGTCTTGATGTATGTATCTATGTTGATGTAAAAACCGAGATTTCAAAAGGTACTTATAGGCTTGAGCTATTTGCCGATAATCATAAAATTGGGGAAAGCTCTGTCAGTTTTAAATAAGAGTTGAACTTATACAAGAAATAATCAGTATAATTTACTGTATGTTAAATGGTAAAGTAGAGACAGGCATGCTCCGTTTCTACTTGTTAATTGTCTCTGTGGCTTTAACAAAAACCTTATCGAATTTATCTGCTGTTAAATCCCATGAGAAAAGCTCTTTTCTGTTCAACCCATTTTCAATCAATCGATTAACGGTGTCAGGGTCTTTATAGATTATATTCATAGCTTCAAATATCTCTTCTGGCTTGAACGGATCGACAATTAAAGCAGCATTACCTGCAACTTCAGGCATTGATGAGGTGTTAGACGTAATTACCGGAGTTTTTGACTCAAATGCCTCAATAATTGGAATTCCAAATCCTTCAAAAACAGAAACATACATTAGTGCAGTTGCAGATGCGGTAACCCTGCTTAACTCATCAGTAGGCAAATGTCCAATAAAAACCACATCATTTTTAAAATCCATTTTAGAGTAGGCTTCATCTAATTCTTTGTCCCATATCCACTTTGTTCCCACAATTAAAAATTTATGTGTGGAATCGCTATTTGCCTTCTTAAACATATCAAACGCCAAAAGTTGATTTTTAAGATTTTTACGTGGGTGAATAGTACCAATAAATAGAAAATAGTCGCAATTGTTGGCATATTGAGCCTTAATATTCAACTTTAAGTCATTATCAAGCGGCTCAAAATGATTGTTAATTCCATTATAAACAACTGATATTTTGTTTGAGTCAATTTGATATTTTGTAGCTATGTCGTTTTTTGAATACTCCGATACAGTAGCAATTTCGATGGCTTTATTTGCTCCCTTGGGTACGGTTTTTTTAAAATATTTTGTCATGTAAGAAGGAGTAAAACTTGGGTAATGTTCGAATGTCAAATCGTGTATTACTAATAACGACGGAACCTTAGATTTTGTAGTGTTTACTGTATCGCCAGAAATAAAAAGATCAATTTTATATTTTTTCAACACTTTGGGTAATTGAAAATCATACCAAAATTTGTAAAATAATGGATGATACCTACATTTTGGAGGCACAACAATTGGAACAATGTTTGGGGAAGTTATGAACTTATGACTATATGAACGGTCAAAAAAATAATAAAACGTATGCTCGGGATGTTTTGCAACTATTCGTTTCATGGTTTCAAAAATAAACCAACCTATACCGGTCATGTTGTTTTCGACAAGCATTCTTGTGTTAACTCCAATGTTCATAATCTCAGGGTGTAACTAATGTTTCTATTCCTAACTTATTAACCTTTTGTGCAACAGCTTCAAGTGTCTCTGCACTAATTTTTTCAACCTTAAACGAAGCGGGAATACGTGATATAGTGTATATTTGAACTAAACGTGGCTTTACTCTTTTTAAAATATTTAGCCATGCGTTAACCTCAAAATCTGTGGTATTGTCAACTATAACCCCATTACATTCAGCTCGTATAAACATGGTTTGCAAAATAAAATCAGAGTTCATTTTAACCAACGCTTTAATTAAGTTTTCCAGGTTATAATTAACTAATGGGGAATCCATTATTCGCACAGTCTCCTCGATAGCAGAGTCGAGTTTAATTATTGGATCATCGACAAGTGAAAGTGCTTTTACTACAACAGGATTATGCAATTGTGTGCCATTTGTGAGTACCGCTATTTTTGAGTCGGGGTAGTATTTTTGTCTTAAAATAATTAGCTTTTCTATTATTTCTAAAAAATCAGGGTGAATTGTTGGCTCTCCATTACCGGCAAATGTGATATGATCGATGGTGTTCCCTTTTTTCTTGTTGAGGATAAGAGAATTTTCTATTGCCATAATTACATCAGAAACACTTGGCAATTTACTTTTTTCTGTTGTTGCGTGAGTGAAGCCACATTCACAGTAAATACAGTTAAATGTACAAACCTTTTTATTTGCTGGTAATAGATTAATTCCTAAAGAAGATCCTAAGCGTCTGCTGTAAACAGGTCCAAATACAATGCTGTCGAACAAAAAACTACCGGGTAAATCCGGGTCAGTGCTTAGGGTTGATTGAATACTGTCCATATATTAAACCTTTTATTTAATTAAGATTAACTACTAATCTTATAATCAGGCAAATTGTTTAAAAATATAAAATGGGTTTGTCATTACCGGTTGACATTTTAGAAATTTCTGTTAATAGGTTATTAGCAAGCCTGCTAGCACCAAACCTAAATAGTTTCTTGTTTAACCAATCCTCTCCCAACACCTCTTTTACTATAGCATAGTAAATTATAGCATCGTCAGCTGTGGAGATACCGCCAGCCGGTTTAAATCCAATCTTTTTCCCAGTTAATTTATGGAATTCTTTGATGCAATTACACATAATGTATGCAGCCTCTGGCGTTGCAGCAGGAGTGATTTTGCCAGTGCTTGTTTTAATAAAATCAGCACCTGCTTCCATTGCAAGTAGTGATGCAATACGAATTTCTTTCATGTTTCGCATTAGTCCCGATTCTAAAATTACCTTTAAATGCGCTTCGTCTATAGAGTTTTTTTGTGCTGCAATTTCGCGAAAAACGTAGTCATAGTTTTTTTCAAAAAATTCACCCACAGAAATTACGGTGTCAACCTCTGTAGCTCCTTCAATAACAGCGCGTTTGCATTCTAAAGTTTTAATATCGAAAAAAGTTTGAGAAGCAGGGAATCCCGCACCAACCGCAGCTATTTCTACTCCACTAATGGAGAGGGTCTTTTTAACAACAGGAACTAATGCTGGATAAACACAAATAGCAGCAACATTTGGTAAGTTTGGGAAAGTTTTAGCAAACCAATTAACTTTTTCAGTCATATCTGTTATTTCAGAACGGGTATCGCTTACATTTAAAGATGTAAGGTCGATAATGCTGAACAAAAACTTTAGAGTTTCAATATCTTTATATTTACCCGACTCTTTAATGATTCTACTAACACTCTCTTTTATTTCAACTTCGTTGATTTCTAAATTGTATTTCTTTAATTGTTCCATAAATTGTGATTTTAAATTTTGATGTTGAAACATTGTTTTTATATGCAATTTTTATACTGTGTGTTAGCACACTTGTTTTATTTGTTTCTCTCGGTCAAATAAATGTTCGTTAAAAAATTGATTTTTTTACTTTCTGTCCTTTATCCGTGTTTGAGATTGAGAAATTACTAGTATTTCCATTCTTCTCACCAATCAAAAAGTATGTATCAAACTCTCTTTTTTCTATTTGCCCAAAAATCCTGTAAATCATAAAATGATTAATACTATCACTTTCTAAGACTTGTCGCTTTAATCCATGTGACTCAACAAAATATTTTGAATCCCATTCATAAAATGCTTTTATGAAATTGTATCCAGCTTCTGCACCATTCATATTAAACTCATACTTATCAAATCTACCAAATGAAATTGCAATAATAACTGAATCTTGATTTCTAAAAAACTGTTGTCTGCTAATTGAATTGTAGCTTGTCTTTTCCCAATGACCAGGAAGGGTTACTGAACCATAAGGAATAACAAAATAATCTGTCTCGTTTTTTGTTTCGTTATAATTTCCGCCAGTAATTGTGCTTGTTCTTTGGGAGACACAATTTGTCAAAAAAGATGCAATTGCAAGCAGAATAAATGTGTTAATAAAATTTACTTTCATTGAAGTTAATTAATAATTATTTTGTTTGACCTTTTAATCATGATTAAGTTGTTTTTATACTAGTGTTAGATATTGATCACATTCAACAACAATTAACATAGCCAGTTCAAATAGTAAGTAAATTATCTTTTTTTGGATTGAAACATATAACCGGAACCTTATGACAATTAGCAACTAACTGTTGTTTTGCAGTGTCATAAAAGTAGTCTTTTAATGAATTAATTTCATTTGTTGTTATAGCAATTAAATCAGCCTGTTTTTTGCCAACAAAGTCAATCGCGGCGTTATAAAAGTTGGTTTTATCTCTGTGTATGTGTTCAGTATAATTTATGTTATTACTTTGTAAGTTGTTAATAATGAAGTCGCATGTTAGATCTGTTTTAAAGTCTAACTTTAAGTTGTTAGTAATATTTTTTAAAACAATTACCTCACTCCTATAAAGATTGGCAAGATTTATTATAAAAGACACATTTTCTTTTGTTTCAGTATTTGAATCAATAGGGAAAATAATTCTTTTTAAATAAATTTGTTTTGGAGGAGCTTGTACAACAACAAACGGTGCGTTTGACTTTGAAAGGACCCTTTTTACGCGACTACCAATTATTTTTTGTATGCCACTGTAACCATGCGTCCCCATTACAACAAGCCTTGCTTGTATATTATTTGCAGTTTCGCTTATGGTAGTAAAAATATTACCTGTTTTAACTATAATTTTTGGTTCTATACCATGTTTTCTTTTACACTCTTTTGAAACTGTTTTTAGTTGCGAAACAACAGTTTCCTCTTCACTGTCGTTTTTTAAGATATGTAGTAAAACAATATTTTTCCCCGACATGCTAGACATTCGTACAGCATGTTCTAATGCATAGGCAGAGACATCAGTAAAATCCCACGTTACTAATATGGGTAAAATATCCATTTATCCTTGTTTTATTGAGCAAAGATAACAATTTGCAATGAACAAAGTGTTAAAAGTTAAAAGTTTGTAAAGTTGAAAATGGAGAAGAGCTTCATAATTGTCGGGCTTACTGATTTTTTAAAGCGTGCGACAAATGATAATTGAATTAAAAAAATGAAAATCAAAAATCCGCATAAAATCATGACATTTGTAATTAATTTTAATCATATAAGCAAAACAGATTGTCCGAAAAATAAGTAATTTCGTTTTTCATATTTATGTCTCACTATTTATTGCATAAATAATATAAATAGTTGTAGATAACTGTGTTTATTGTCGGTGATATTCATAGCACATGGTCTAAAAAGAAAAAGTTACTCTATTTTTTTGATAATTCAAACATAAAAACTAAATTGACACGTAAATTGATATTATTAAAATATTAGTCAGATGAAAGGCAGTTCAAAACCAAGGAAAAATATAACACTATCACAAAATGCTCTTCTGCCAAAAGAGGAGATGCTTGAAGTCGCGCGTGAAAAGAAACGATTAACCATCGGTGTACCCTTAGAGCGTGAAAATCTCGAGAATAGGGTTGCATTAGCTCCTCATGCAGTTGAATTATTGGTTGGCAATGGACACACTGTATATATTCAAAGCACAGCAGGTGACTCAGCAAACTTTTCAGACATTGAGTATTCGGAAGCAGGAGGATCAATCACTGAAGATGTAAAAGATATATACAATTCAGATATAGTTATTAAGGTTGCACCACCAACACAGGAAGAAATATCTTTAATGAAAGGTAGTCAAATTTTAATATCATCATTACTTATAGGAACACAAGAACCTGAGTATATTAAAGCCCTAATAGAGAAGAAGATAACAGCTATTGCATTTGAATACCTACGAGACAGAGAAAATAAATTTTGTCCGGTTACAGAATCTATGAGCGAAATATCGGGAGCTGCTTCAATTCTAATTGCAGCAGAATACTTGAGTAACGCAAATCGTGGAAAAGGCGAAATGTTAGGAGGTATTGCTGGGATAAACCCCACTGATGTCGTTGTTTTAGGCGCCAGCAGTGCAGGAGAGTGTGCTGCAAGGACAGCTTTGGGTTTAGGGGCAATTGTCCGTGTGTTTGACCATTCGATATATAAGCTCAGAGAACTTCAATATAAGCTTGGACAACCTATTTATACCAGTATAATACAACCTCGCGTTTTGCATAAAGCACTTAAAATTGCTGATGTTGTTATTGGAGCCTTGCCATTTAGCGAAGAGAGCAGATTTAAGGTAAGTCTTGACTCTATCATGCAGATGAAGCCAAATTCTGTTATTGTCGATATAGGTATGGATCATGGCGGTTGCTTTGAAACCAGTGAAGTGACAACATTAGAAGCTCCTACTTTTAAGAAGTTTAATGTTATACACTATTGTGTGCCAAATATTCCATCAAGGGTTTCAAGAACTGCCTCGTATGCTTTGAGCAATATATTTGGTCCTCTGTTAATAGATATAGCAGAAATGGGGGGGATTAACCATATAATTAGCGAAAATATAGGGTTTAGAAATGGAGTATATCTATATAACGGAATACTTACAAAAGAGGCAATAGGTCGGAAATTTGGATTGCCTAGCAGAGATATCGATTTACTTTTGGCCGCGTTTTAACAATTAGCAATTGAGATAAAAGGTAAGGGGGGCAAGGTAAAAGTGATAGTAGTTTCTGCTTCGTTCAATGATTAAACTAATAATCAATTAACAGTAATTTATTGACCTTTATTAATAGATTTCTTGTTAAAGCTTTACTTTGTGTAGTAATTTATAATTAACTTGTTTTCAATTTTTAACTTTCTACAACTTTTAACATTTCGACTTCGCTCTGCGCACCGTATTGTTAATTGCTAAAGCGCAAGCCTATAGGTGTGTAACATCGCACAACCCCACTCATAGGGTGGTATACTTTTACCTTTTATCTTGTACCTAGTTTAATTGTTCATTGATATACGTTTTGTTGAAACGAATAATTCCGAAACTGTCAAAAGAAATCCCTTTGATATTTGAATCGTGAATAATATATAAATCACTGTTTTTCATCTCTTCGGTTTGCATAAGTATGAAATCGGGGTTTTCTCCTCTAAATCTTTCAATATTTGATTCCATAAACTGAGTTACAACATTTTGACTTAAACCAAATATTAAACTAAGTCTTCCTTCACTCAACATTTGAAGCTCTTTGTCGATTGATTTGTTGAAAAATATACGAATTTTTGAAAATCCTAAATGCTCTGATGTGTCTAAAACATAATTTTCATTTTGTATTAGTATCCACTTATTCTCTTTCATTAAATTTTTAGAAATTTTGTAAGGTCCACAGCCAACTATTGTTTCAATCCCATATTTGGAGAGTGCTTCATGCGGCATAATTGCCATTTTTGGCATTGCTAAATGATATAGTAATGTAGGATAAGATTCTGACAACTCTATGACTAAAGTATGTTCGTTTGAAAATATAATACCCTCAATTCCAATATCTGGGACAACATCATCTGAACACGCGTCATAAAACACTTCAATGCCTTGTATTGAGGTCACAAAACCTAAAGGTCGATTGTATTTTTTACAAGTCCAGACATAATGCTTAATTGAGCTAACAACATCAATTGCCTGAACAGTACGATTTTTATCTTTCCCAAACACTTCATCTTCGTGAAACTTTACGTCATCGCGAAGATAAAATACAAATCTTGAATAGTCAGAGTTTACCATCCAATCGTATGCTATTGCAGGATAAGGCTCTCCCGTTTCCTTATCTATAGTAACTAATGTACTATGAATTTGTGATGATATTTGTGTCTCACTCTGTTTAGTCTCTAGATAGGGGAAAATTGTCTCAGGTTTATCGGACTCTGAGTAAGAAATCACACCAAGCACAGAGGCGTAATCGTTTTTACATGATAGGATTACGCTGCTGATTAATAAAACTATAGAAAAGAAAGTTATGCGTCTGTAAGCTATTGTTTTAGTATATACGATCTTCATTACTTTTGTATTTAGAATTTACAGTAAACTTAAAAAAAAATATCAAAATATCAAAACATCAATTAACTTTCAACTTTTAACTTTGTTTCTACTATTGTGAATGGCACCAAAATATTATATCTTAGCGTTGATTTTCACAAGCAAATAATGAAAAGATAGATCGAATATGTATATATTTCAAAAACAGAAACGGTTCTTGGTTTTGTTGTTTTTGCTCTGTTTTATTGTAATAATACCATGTGCGAATTCG
>Ga0116182_1000656_pt1 | contig 37475 bp, 37 predicted proteins | sample AD_UKC077_MetaG_FD_89805 | JGI IMG/M metagenome (GOLD analysis project Ga0116182, IMG submission 89805) | Active sludge microbial communities of municipal wastewater-treating anaerobic digesters from USA - AD_UKC077_MetaG | ecosystem: Engineered > Bioreactor > Anaerobic > Digestate | place: USA...
CTTGAAACCGTCTAAGCGGTAGGTGAAATGACCGATCCACAGTATCCATTACAGTATAGCAGATTTCTCAAAGTTCTTGGAGAGGAACTTTAATAACTACTACTTTTTATTATACGAGGTGAATACAATGATGCAGAAACAATTTGAAAAAATGCGTTCAGGCAAAGGCTTTATAGCGGCACTTGACCAGAGCGGAGGCAGTACACCCAAAGCACTTGCACTTTATGGCATTACAAAAGATTCATATACAACCGATGAAGAAATGTTTGATTTGGTACATCAGATGAGAACTCGCATCATAACAAGTCCTTCTTTTTCATCAGAACATATTCTGGGAGCCATACTGTTTGAACAGACTATGGACAGAAAGATAGAAGGAGTTTTTACTGCAGATTATCTATGGGAAAAAAAGTCTGTGATACCGTTTCTGAAAGTAGACAAAGGTCTTGATCAGGAAAATGAAGGTGTTCAGTTGATGAAACCCATCAAAGAGCTTGATCTGTTGCTAAAAAGGGCTGTCAGCAGAAACATATTCGGAACAAAAATGCGTTCGTTGATTTTGAAAGCAGATATCAATGGCATAAAAAAGATTGTAAGTCAGCAGTTTGATATTGCAAAAAAAATAATCGATGCAGGACTTATTCCAATAATTGAGCCTGAAGTAGATATTAAAAGCATTGATAAAAAAGAATCAGAGGAAATTTTAAAGTCTGAAATACTTAAGCATCTTCAGCAGCTTGGTAAAGAGAGTCATGTAATGCTTAAGCTTTCGATACCGACAGTGGATGATTTTTATTCAGAGATCATAAAACATCCGAGAGTATTGAGGGTAGTTGCTCTTTCAGGCGGATATACACGTGAGGAAGCAAATGAAAAGTTAGCTAGAAATCATGGCCTTATAGCCAGCTTTTCAAGAGCTTTGACCGAGGGTTTAAACGTTAAGCAGTCTGACAAGGAGTTTGATGATTATCTTAAAGCGTCGGTGGAAAGTATTTATAAGGCATCAATAGTATAAATAACTGCCGGAAATCCGGCAGTTATTTTTTTCTCATATAGTGTATGCAAACAAATTATCAGCACTACTCTTCTGAATGCTCTTCAAAATAAAAAAATGCTTTAAAAAGTCTGCTTGTCTTTTAATCGAGGTTATAGGAAAAATATACCTTTGATTTTTATGGTTTTACAGTTATAGTATGATTTTTGAAAAGAAAGAGGTTTATACCTGTCTATACAGGTATAAACCTCTTTAAATACTTAAGGATATCTTTTGAATATACTATGTACTGTTATAAAATAAAAACGTTGTGGAGGAAAAATACTTTTATTTACTTTAGGAGGTGTTATATTCATGAAAAACTTTTCCAAGTTATTTTTAGTTGGTTTTATCCTCATATTTTCGTTAGTTGTTTTTGGAACAAGGGAAGTAGTTTTTTGGCACGGGCTTTCGCGCGATCCTGATAAAAGCAGCATTGATGCAATAATCAACTCGTTCGAAAAAGAAAATCCGGACATAAAAGTAAAAATGGTTCTGGTTCCTGCTGCAGAAACGGACTCATCGAAATTGTTGACGGCCGTATATGCCGGAACCGGTCCGGATCTTGTGTACATAGACAGGTTTACTGTCTCCCAAAGAGCCGCAAACAATGTCCTTGAGCCAATGGAGGATCTTCTTCAAAAAAACGGAATTGATATAAATGCTATGAAAAAAGAGTTCTATGATTTTGCTATAGAGGAATGTATTTTTAGTAATAAAATGTGGGCACTCCCTTTTGATACTGATGTAAGGGTGTTGCTGTACAATGAAAAATTATTAAACAGTGCAGGTCTTAAAGAGCCTCCCAAGGATATATACAGCATGATAAAGGCTGCTGAAAAGCTTACAAAGGAAGGAAAAAGAGGAAGATATGATCTGGTTGGCTTCATTCCGTGGTTTGCTCAAGGATGGCCATACACATGGATATATGCATTTGAAGGTAATATATTTGATAATGCGACAGAAAAATTTATTTTTGCAACCGATCCGGGAATAATAGAAGCATACGCATGGCAGAAGGAATGGGCAGATAGATTTGGATATGAAACGCTCAACGCTTTTAGTTCACTGTCAATAGGCGATTTAAATCCTTTTACTGCAGGTAAGCTTGCAATGATCGTGGATGGAAACTGGACAATATCAGGTATAAAGCAGTTTGCACCTAAAGATTTTAAGTATAAAGTCGGAGGAATTCCTACCAAAAGCGGAAAACCCGTTACATGGGCAGGAGGATGGAGTATAGCTGTTCCAAAAGGAGCCAAAAACCCTTCGGATGCTGCTAAGCTGGCATATTACTTTGCCACAAAAGGGCAGTTACAGTATAGTGTTGATACGCTTCATATTCCTACTTACCGCAATGCTGTCGATGAGTTTCTTAAAGCGGATCCTTCACAAAAAAGTTTTATTGAGCTGTTAGAAAATGCCAGAACAAGACCTCCTCTTCCTGTTGGTGCACTTTTATGGGATAAGCTGGTTGAAGCAAGAGATTATGTGCTTACCGGGAAGAAGAGCGTAGAAAAAGCGCTTTTGGATGCACAAAACGAAGTACAGACCGAATATAATAAGGTTATGAAAAAATAGGGGTGGTAGACATGAAGAGAAAATTCTTAGTTATCTGTATTTTTGTATTATTAAGCATAGTATACGCACGTCTTCCTGAATCTTCATACTGGTATCCCAACGATATTATAGACTGGGAGTATGAAGCTGATGCAGATGCAATTTACAACAGAGCATCTGTCCCGCTTGCCAATAGAATGGTGGCACAGGCTTTAGTTCCTTCTGCCGATGAAAGAATTAAAGTTATGGCGCTATCTATAATGAACTCATCTACCAGCGGAATGCCATCACAGGGTTTGATAGGTTCAATGAAGACATATCCTTTCACTTTTTGGCAGTATATAGATTATCTTGTTGCATGGGCAGGTTCTGCAGGAGAAGGAGTGATTGTGCCACCCAGTGCCGATGTGACAGATGCCGGACATAAAAACGGAGTTCCAGTTCTTGGTACGATTTTTTTTCCTCCCAATGTCTACGGAGGAAGAAGAAACTGGGTTGATCAGCTGCTGCAAAAAGAAGACGGTCATTTTATAGTTGCTGATAAGTTAATTGAAATTACTAAATACTACGGATTTGACGGATGGTTTATAAATCAGGAGACTACAGGCTGTAACGAGACACACGCTAAACTTATGAAAGAGTTTATACAGTATGTGAAGTCATCCGCTCCATGGATGACGGTGGTATGGTATGATTCAATGACCAGCAATGGAGATATTGAATGGCAGGGAGAAGTTACAGATAAGAATGCATTTTTTATGAAAGATCTTTCCACAAACAAAAAGGTAAGCGATGAGATGTTTGTAGATTTTAGATGGCAATCAACCAAAAGACCTGATACTGTGGTTAATTCGATCAAGAATCTTCAAAAATACGGTATAGATTCCAGCAGTATTTTTGTAGGGTTTGATCTTCAAGCAAGTGGATATCTTACGGCATTTAACTGGCCCAAGCTTATTGCAGACAATGAAAAGCTCATGCTTTCCCTTGGACTGTACTGTCCGAGCTGGTCATACTATGATTCCAAAACTCCTCAAGAGTTTTGGAATAAAGAAGAAAGCTTGTGGATAGGAGAGCACAAAGTTCTTGAATATAACGCTAAAAAAGAGTTCTCTCAGATAGATTGGGGAGACTATAAGCAGTACAGGTGGAGAGGGATAGCCAGTTTCGTAAATGAAAAATCACCTTTAACAGGGACATCTTTTTCAACCTCCTTCTGTGCTGGTCATGGTAAGTCTTTCTATATAAACGGCGAAAGAAAATCTCAAAAAGAATGGTACAACAGAAGTCTTACCGATGTGTTCCCGACATATCGCTGGAAAGTTTCAGGTAAAAGTGTTCCTGAGATTACTGTTGACTATGATGATGCTTTCTATGGAGGAACATCGCTTAAGTTCCAGGGGAATATAGGAAATAATGAATCTTCAGAAGTTAATCTTTACGCTGCTAATCTTGAAATAAAAGCTGATTCTTGTTTTAAAGCAGCTATAAAAGCAAAAGATAATGTTGTAGATGTATTTTATATTTTAAAGCTTTCTAACGGAAAAGAGATTTCTATAAAAGCGGATCATCCTGAAGGAATGTGGAAAGAAACCAGTACTTCTCTTTCAGAGTACATGGGAAAAACGATAACAGAAATAAGTATAAGAGTAGTAGGAAAAGAAACAGCACAATACTCTTTAAATATTGGAAAGATTGCTTTAGTACCTCAGAGTAAAAAAATCATATCTTCAGTTAAAGGAGTACAGATCGACAGTATTGAGTTCAGAGAAGGGCTTTATGCGCAGCTTCTCCTGCATTGGCAGGAAAGCAAGGATGCTAAGTTTTATGAAATATACAGAGTTTTACCAGATCAGACACGTGAGTTTGTGTGGGCTAGTTATAATAACTATACGTATATTTCCGAGATAAAAAGATTCGGAAAGGAAGATAGTTCGGCACTGGAAGTAGTTGCGGTTGATGGTGGTATGAACAGAAGTCTGAGGGAGTTTGTTGTATTCAATTGGCCGAATTATCCAGTTCCAAAAGCTGATTTTGAAATAAGCAATACAATAGCTATGCCTGGTGAAAAGATAAGACTTAACAGTCTGTCCTCAGAAGTAACAGAACAGCTTGTATGGATACTTCCCGGAGCAACTCCGGAAATATCTTATGAAGTCTCACCTGAAGTTGTATACGAAAAGGAAGGTATATTTCCAGTTACTCTTAAAGCCATTAACTCCGAAGGAGAAAGTGTAAAAACAGTAGATCCGCTTATTGTTATCACTAAAAAAGCTGCAAACGTTAAGAATATGGCATTGAACAAAAATACTTATGCAAGCTCTAACGTGCCCTCTGAAAAACCTTCCATGGCTGTTGACGGAACTGTTGAAAATAATAGCAAATGGTGTGCTGTAGGTGATTTACCTCATTGGCTGGTTATTGATTTTGAAAAAGAGGTAATCATAAACAGAGTTATCGTAAAGCATGCACAGTCAGGAAATGAATCACCGGATATGAATACTCAGATCTACAAGATACAGGTAAGCAATGATGCCCAGCAATGGACTGATGTTGTTTCAGTAGATTCAAATAAAAAAGGAGTTACAGAAGATTCGTTTGCGCCTGCAAAAGCCAGATATTTAAGGCTTTTCATAGAAAAACCCACGCAAGGCGGAGATAAAGCAGCTAGAATTTATGAAGTAGAGGTTTATGGATTAGAAGCTTATTGAATGAATTTTACATTCCTCCGCATGGATTTTCCATGCGGAGGCTTATGTAAGGAGGGTTTTTACGGATGAGAAAGAATAACTCATTAAATTTTTTTAAAGGAATTTTTTTTATTTCTCCATGGCTTGTAGGTTTTTTGATTTTTACCCTTCTGCCGTTTATTGCGTCTTTTTACTACACATTTACACGTTTCAGCATAACCACAAAGGTGCAATGGACAGGCACAGAAAATTATGTAAATATGTTTTCTGACCCTCTTTTCTTTAAAAGTCTTATGAATACAGTATGGATGACAGTAGGTCTTGTTCCCATAGGTCTTCTTGTTGCTCTTGGAACAGCAATTTTACTGGATAAACCACTAAAAGAAACTTCTTTTTACAGGGCAGCAATTTATCTGCCTTCTATTGTTCCGGCGTTTGGTTTTTCAGCGGTAGTCACATGGTTTTTCCATCCGTATATGGGTATTGTAAATGCATTTATTGAACTTTTAGGATTCGAGGGACCACTCTGGCTCAGCAGTGAAGCGTGGGTTAAGCCTACAATCGTGCTTGCTGCTCAATGGGGCGTAGGCAGCTCTATGCTTATATTTTCAGCTGCAATTAAAGACATCCCAAGAGAATTTTATGAGTCAGCCAGAATAGACGGAGCTAATAGATTTGTCGTCTTTAAAAAAATAACGTTACCTCTTATAACTCCGACAATTTTTTATTATCTGGTGACTTCTACAATAGGAGCTTTGCAAATATTTGACCTTCCTATGCTTCTTTCCAACGGAGGACCAGCGAATGCAAGTATGTCACTGTCGATGTATATATACAGACATGCCTTTACATATACAAATATGGGTTATGCATCTGCAATGGCATGGTTTTTATTCGGAGTGACATTTATACTCACTATTTTTTATTTTGTTTTTCAAAAAAAGTGGGTTTATTACCTGGGTTCATAAATTAATAAAGAATGGTGGCGATTATAATGAAAAAAATAAAACTTTATATACCCAGAAGAATTGCCTTAATAATTATTACTATGATATATCTTCTGCCTTTTTTCTGGATGATCGGAACATCATTAAAGCCAGACAGTGAACTTATGATTTTTCCTCCCAGAATATTTCCTGAATCTCCTGATTGGTCAAATTATGCCAAAGCACTTAATAAGTTTCCGTTTTTTATGTATCTCAAAAATACAGTTATAATTACCGTATTTAATCTTATAGGAGTTGTTTTGTCTTCTTCTTTTGTGGCATATGGATTTTCAAAGATCAAATGGAAAGGAAGGGATTTTTTCTTTGCGGTTATGATGAGTACTGTGATGCTTCCGGGTGTTGTGACTATGATACCTGTTTTTATGATTTATAAACATCTCGGATGGCTGGATACCTTCCTGCCTTTAATTGTACCTGCTTTTCTTGGGGGCGGAGCTATGAATGTTTTTCTGGTGAGACAGTTTTTCAACACTATTCCCAACGATATACTTGAAGCTGCCAAACTTGATGGTGCGGGAGAGTTAAAAATTTTTTTTAAAATTATGCTTCCACTTTCAAAACCGGTTCTCGCGCTGATTAGTCTCTTTACCTTCACGGGGTCATGGAACAATTATATGGGGCCGTTAATCTATATTACAAGTGAATCAAAGTATCCTTTGGCGCTGGGTATGCCCATGTTTATGAGCAGATACGGTACATTCTGGAATCAGGCAATGGCGGCATCGGCGCTTACGATTCTTCCAACGATAATATTTTTCTTTTTTGCACAAAAGTATCTTATAGAAGGTATTAAGCTTTCGGGCTTAAAATAAACGGGAGTGATTTTATGATAGCAGATTTTTCCATGAAGCCTAACTTTCCCTGGGAAGATAAGCCTGCCGGATCTGATGCATTGTTATGGAGGTACTCTAAAAATCCTATTATAAAAAGAGATCAGGCAAAAGCAGCAAACAGTATTTTTAACAGTGCGGTCGTGCAGTATAAAAACGGATTTGCAGGTGTTTTCAGAGTTGATGATACCAACAGAAGGATGAATATAAGAAGCGGTTTCAGTGATGACGGGATTAACTGGAAAATTTCCGATGAGCCGATCCGTTTTATTAACGAAACGGATGATTTAATAGAAAGTGAGTACAAATATGACCCTAGAGTTGTTTTTATAGATGACCGGTACTGGATAACCTGGTGCAACGGTTATCATGGTCCTACTATAGGGATTGGATATACCTATGACTTTAAAAGTTTTTATCAGATTGAAAATGCATTTGTGCCATTCAACAGAAACGGGGTACTTTTTCCAAGAAAGATTAACGGAAAATTTTGTATGCTAAACAGACCATCTGATAATGGTCATACTCCCTTTGGAGATATCTTTTTTAGCGAAAGTCCTGATATGGTTTATTGGGGGAAGCACCGTTTTGTAATGTCTCCTGGTTATTCGCCGTGGCAGTCTTTAAAGATAGGTGCAGGCCCTTGTCCTATAGAAACATCGGAAGGATGGCTGATTATTTATCATGGAGTCCTTCTTTCATGCAATGGATATGTTTACAGTTTCGGAGCGGCTCTTACTGATCTGGAAAAACCGTGGAAAGTAATCAAAAGATCATCTTCGTATCTTCTTTCCCCTCAGCAGCTCTATGAATGTGTTGGGGATGTCCAGAATGTTGTTTTTCCTGTTGCTGCTCTTAATGAAAAAGAAAGCGGAAGGATAGCTATTTATTATGGATGTGCAGATACAGTTGTAGGGTTGTGTTTTGGATATGTTGAGCAGATATTGGAATGGCTTAAGCACAACAACTAATAAGAAGTGTATTTTTTATAGCAAAATGCGATAAAATAAAGTAATTTAAGAAATTTTATCTTTTCAGGAGGTATCCTAATGATTCCGCTGTATCTGCAAATAACAAATTATGTTGAGGATCTTATCCTTTCAGGCAAGTATCTTCCCGGGGATAAAATTCCTTCTGAAAATGAGCTTGCTGAGAAGTTTGATACTACAAGAACCACCGTAAGAAAGGCTTTAGATGATTTAGAAAAGAAGGGTTTGCTTACAAAAATTTTCGGTGTAGGAACTTTTGTTACTGAAATCAATATAGTATCGCAGAAGAAAATAGGAATAATAGTACATAATTCACAAATTGTTTATGGAATAATAAAATTTTGCTCCACTATAGGGAGCAAGTGTTTTATAGCAGAACATACACCAGGGCTTGCCCAGGAGAAAAAGGCTATAAGTGAGCTTTTATCAATGGGGGTAGACGGTATAATAATGGAGCCGACAGTTATTTCATTGGCCGATGATCTGCTTAAGGAGCTCATTAAAGAGAACTTTCCTGTTGTTTTTGTTGACAGGAGCATTGATATGGGTTTTCCTGTTCCGACTGTTATTACGGACAACAGCCAGGGTGGGAGACTTTTAGGTGAACATATGAGGAAAGTTCATAGGATTGAGTCGGCTATTTTTGTTACCAGTGAAGATCTTAATATTTCCAGTGTAAATGAAAGGTATGAAGGGATAAAAACCGGGCTCAGATTTTCTCCCACCATAATAAAAGTACCGGTGATAGACGGGGATTATAGCAATCTTATAACTCATCTGAAGAAAGAACATGAACAGGCTATTTTCTTTTGCAATGACATGATGGCCGTAAGAGGATACTCATTCCTTCTTAATAAAGGGTTTAATCTCCCCAAGGATGTTAAAATAATAGGGTTTGATAATGATTATGTTTCGAAAATCCTTGAACCTAAACTCACAACAGTTAAGCAGAATCTTCCGCAGCTTGGAGAGTATGCTGCTTCGATAATGGTTAGCCTTATTAAGAAAGAACATGTAGAATATGAAAACAGAATACCGGTTTCGCTTATAGTAAGAGCATCATGTGGTTGTATGGAGAATAAGGAGGATATCCATCATGAATAAAAACAAAAGCAACGATATACAGCATTTAAAGCATATGCTTGCAGAAGTACTTCCTTACTGCATAGTGGAGTGCCAGGATATAAAAGAATGGATGTTTAACAACAATAAGATTAATTTTAATTTTAATTGGGAAAAGGAAACCTCTCCAGTAAGCTTTCAAAAACAGATTCTCCTGGAAAAATGTGAAAAAAATTACTCTGTCTATATGAACGGGTGGTTTGGAGGAGAAAGCCTTGTAAAAATTGACGGAAAATCTTTTGGAGAGATAAATGTTTTTCACAAAGAAATTAATCTGTCTTCTTTTGCTGACGGGAAGGAACATATAATACAGGTTTTTACCGTACCCAGAGGTCTTTTCGGAACAAAAGAGGAAGCCGTCTTCAGATATGCCCGTCTTGTGAAATACGACGATGAGCTTAAGAAGGCTGTCATATATGTAAACAATATGATCAATATTTCTCAGGAAAGCGAAAATGATAGTCTTTCATTAAAAATAATTGAATATACCGATGATTTTCTTTCAAGTGTTTATGTTCCCAGAGATACGGATAAGTACCTTCTCAATATCCTGGATAATCCTTCAATAATTTCTGATGTAACAAATGTATGGACACATCCTGAGTTTACAAGACCTTCTCACAGAGATAATTCAGAGGTCAAAATGAACTTTTTTGGAAAATTTCCGGAGTATAAAAACGCTTTGGAAAAACTAAAAAATCTGTTTCCAAAGACAGGAAAAGTTTATGTTATGGGACATGCGCATATAGACTATGCGTGGTTGTGGCCGGTTGACGAAACTAAAAGGAAGATTGAAAGAACCTTTTCAAATGCTATCCAGCTTTCAACGAAGTATCCGGAGTTTATCTACAGCCAGTCTTCAGCTCAGATGTATAAAGACATAAAAGAGCTTTCTCCGGATGTTTTTGAGAAGATAAAAAAACTTGTGAAAGAAGGAAAATGGGAGCCTGCAGGAGGTATGTGGGTGGAATCCGACTGCAATGTTCCTTCTGCAGAATCTTTGATCAGACAGTTTTATTACGGTCAGACGTTTTTTGAAAAAGAGTTTGGGAAAAGAGCCAATAACTGTTGGCTTCCGGATGTTTTCGGCTTTTCATGGATACTTCCCCAGATACTTAGGCAGGCCTGTATAAAGTATTTTGTAACCACTAAGCTTTTCTGGAACGATACAAATGACTTTCCATATGATGTGTGCAGGTGGAGGGGAATCGACGGATCAGATGTTCTGTATTACAGTTATAAGAATATGGAAGATGGATATAACGGAAAGATAAGCGCAAAGTCAATAATTAATACATGGAATAATTTTAGGCAGAAAGGGGAACTCTCATCAATTCTACTTTCTTTCGGATATGGCGATGGAGGAGGAGGCCCGACGGAAGAAATGTGCGAAAATTTTCATCCGCTTTCCCAGGCGGCTGGTATACCCCAAGTAGAGTACTCAAGCGCATCAGATTTTTTTGACAGGGTAGAAAAGGAAGTAGATTATTCAAAACTTCCGGTTTGGGATAATGAGCTTTACTTTGAGCTGCATCGCGGAACCTACACCTCACAGGCCAGAACCAAAAGATTTCACAAACTAGCGGAGAACGAACTAAGAAAAGCCGAAATTCTAAATACTTTATTTAACTGCAATAATCAAAATTTTTTGGATAGTCAGTGGGAAGTGCTTCTCAGAAATGAATTTCACGATATTCTTCCGGGGTCTTCAATCAAAGAAGTGTATGAAGATACCGAAACAGAACTTAGTCAAGTAATACAAAAATCAGCAGAGCTATCTGAAAAAATAATTTCTGAAAAAGCCTCCGATAAAGGTCTTGCTTTGTTCAATCCGGCAAGCACCAGTAATTATATGGTTTTTGAGCATGAAAAGAATATGAAAGTATTTTTTGAAGGTAAAGAGCTTTTAAAGCAGAAAACTTTTGAAGGAAGATACCTGTACTTTATAAAAGAAAAAATCTCTGCTCTGGATTTGGTTAATCTGAGTGCTTTTCATGCAGATGAGCATAGCGAGAGTATAGTTTTTACAGATAGCAGACTGATGGAAAATGAGTTTATAAAAGCCACGATAAATGATGACGGAACGGTTGATATATACCATAAAAAAACCGGGAAAACAGTTTCTGACCATGGAATGAACAGACTTATGCTGTACAAAAACATACCGTATTACTGGGAAAACTGGGATATTGATAAAAATTACTATAAGTCGGGAGTTCAATTAAAGGCACAAAGCATAAAAACAGTTGAAGAAGGAGATATAAGAAAAGTAATCAAGGTTGAGTACCAGATAGAAAGTTCTAAAATAGAACAGTACTACATACTATATAAAACAGCCCAGTATATTGAAGTTGTTTCCAAAGTTGACTGGCACATGAGAAGAGCGCTTCTTAAGGCCATTTTTCCAACAAAGGTGCTCAACAGATATGCAAAGTACGATATTGATAACGGTTATATTGAAAGGCCTACCCACAACAATACCGTTTATGAAAAAGCAAAGTTTGAAGTACTCGGTCACAGATGGGTTGATATATCGCAGGAGGATTTTGGAGTATCAGTCATAAACGACTGTAAATATGGGCATTATGTTAAGAACTCCGAGATCGAACTGTCTTTAATCAAATCTGGCATATATCCTGATTTTTTTGCAGATGAGGGCAGTCATGAGTTTTCATATATTATATTCCCCCATGAGAGCTGCTCGATTAAAGACGTATCGTTGTTAGCCGAACAGTATAACAAAAGGCCGGAGGTTTTTAACGGAAGTGTCAATTATGAGTATCCTAAAATAAAAATAGACTCTGAAGCTTTTAAGATTTATTCATTGAGGAAAACTGATGAAAAAAATATTTATCTCAGAATCGCTGAGGTACTTGGAACATCTGGAAAACTTACAGTTACCTTTGAGAATACTCCTATAAAAGCAGTATATCTAACTAATATTCTTCATGACATAGAGCAAAAACTCGAGATCAAAGAAAATACTGTTAGTTTCTGTTTTGACCCTTTCAAAATTTTTACTCTGATGATTGAGACAGCGTAGCTTTTTATCTTTTACATATTTATATATGCAAAAGCCAGGCTTATGATTGCCTGGCTTTTGTTAATATGTTCTTAGTATTATGTTTGTAGAGCATCTGCTTTAAAAGCTTTCCAAAAGTCGTTTGAGCACCTGGGTGTCTCTGAAAAGCCACGTATCAAAATCGGGATTTACCGTTATAATACGTTCGTTTTCTGCGAGAGCTTCTTTTAAGCTTATAAAAACAGGGGTAAAACCTAGTTCTTTTTCGTACGCATCTAAAGATAATTCACAGAAGGTTTTTTCATTGATACTGCACTTTATGAATACAGTTTTCATAATAAAAATTTTTGAAGGATCGTAGATATCGGTGCGCTTTTCATAAACAACTCCTACTTCATCACCCGTGTTTACAACAGAGAAGCCCGTTTCTTCTTTTATTTCCCTAGATAAAGCTTTTAAAAGGTCTTCTCCGGTCTTAACTCCTCCGCCGGGAAATTTATAACCGTGATGGTAAGTTTTTATCATAAGCATTCTTTCCGGATGTCCTACTACTCCTTTTGCTGCGATTCTGGAGATACTATCAAAATCATTACTTTGCATTGGAGAACCAAGGCTTAGATAAAAGCTCATGGTTATTCCTCGGTATACTCTTTCTGCCAAGCCATCTCAAATCTTTTATAGGCAATATTATAGGATATTTTTTTCTTTTGACCGTCACTCTGTCCTAAGATTTTAAAAAAATACTTGCCAGGAGTCAAAGAGATCCTGATGAGCTTAGTATCTTTTGATAGATCTGAAATGCTGACTATTTCATTTCCGGATTCTGTGTATATGGCTGCGTGCATATCAGATAAGCCGGATATTGAAGTAAATACCAGCTCAGTATCTTTTTTTGCTTCAAATCCCCTAGATGCCTCAAGATTTCCGTTGAATACATACTTAAATTCATCAAGTATATAAAAATTATAGTAATTTGGGAAGTAGTAAAATGCTGTAAATATAAGAGCTATTACGCTGCATACAAGAAAGATCAATCCTTTTTTATTCATTTTATTCCTCCTAGTATTTATACTCTGAACGCTTCATAAGATGATTGGTAATAAAGTACAAAATTGCAATAGCTGCACCTGCAAGTATAAGAAAAGTTGTTTTGCCTTCACCAAAAACAATAAATTTGAAAATATGGTTATAACCTGCCATTATAAGGCAAACCGCAAGAATATTTGTTCCCACTACGTACTGCCACCCAAATCTTTTTCCGAGCATGGAAAGGAAACCGGTGTAAAAAACTACAAAGTATATTATGGAAATTATGGTTATGGCCAGACTAACTCTCCCAAAAGGAACATCAATAAGTAAAAGCAATAGATTAACTATGGCTCCAATTGCAATAGGAAGAACAAGAAGATATATATTTACTGCATATCTTATATGTTTACGCGGGGTAGAAAAGATCAGCAGCATGTTGATTGTCTGTGCAAATAGAACAATTACTGAAACAAAAGAAAAAAGCAAGAGCATTCCAGAAAGATTTATTGCCAGATTAGTTTTCAAAGTGTGTAAAAAAGCGTTCAGACCGACTGCATCAGAGTCGAAAAAATATCCCATAGATGTATTTGCAAGAACTATAACCGCTCCAACCACGAGAAATATATAAAAACTTTCTTGTATCATGCTTATGATGACTTTAAAAGCCTTTAAAACATCTTTACTCATCTGCGTCGTCCTCCTTAGTCAGGTTCACAAGTATTTTCTGTATATCCATCTTTGATACCTGTATATCGTACTTTGACAGTTTATCATAATCAAGCTCATTGAGTTTTCCAGTTACAGCATAACTTGCAAGTCCTCCGATTTTTTCCTTCGAAAGAATCTTCAGTCCGTCAAGAACCTTTTCAATGCTGCTTTCTTTACCGCTCAGATAAAAGTACTTCTGCTCTATGTTTTCAAGCGTATCATCAATTAGTATTCTGCCCTTGTCAATCATTATAATGTTCTCAAAAAGTGTTTCAAACTCCTTTATGAGATGTGACGATATTATCATGGTGCGAGGATTGTCCATATAATCTTTATTGAGTTCTTCAAAGAATATATCTCTTGCCACAGGATCCAGGCCGATGTATGGTTCATCAAACATTGTTATCTCTGCCCGGCTTGCAAGACCGATTATTATGCCTACCGTGGTTTTCATGCCCTTGGAGATTTTGTTGTAATATTTTTTAGTGTCAAGACCGAGTCTTTTTACAAGATGCCTGGCATACTGTTCATCCCAGTTCTTAAAAAGAGTTCCTGCTATTTCAAATATCTTTGATACCTTTATAGAAGTATTTTGCTCATAGTATGCTCCCAGGGTTTCACGGGCAAGACAGATCTTATTCACCGCTGTTTCGTCTTTATGTATGTCTTGACCGAAAATTTTTATATAACCGGATTTATAATATATCTGACCTGCAATTGTTTTCAAAAGAGTTGTCTTTCCTGCTCCGTTTCTGCCAATCAATCCGTATATTCTGTTTTCATGTATGGAAAGTGAAATATCTTTCAGTACATGGAAGTTATCATAAAATTTATTAAGAAGATTAATTTCTATTGCCTGATTCATTTTTCTCCTCCTTGTATCTTTCTATCATTTCAATAAGCTCTGATTTTTTAATTCCAAGTTTTTCTGCTTCAGTCATAAGTTTTTTTATAAAGTCGTTCAAGAACTCTCTTCTCCTTTTTTCTCTTATTTTTGTCAGTGCCCCCGAACTTACGTACATTCCAAGACCTCTTTTCTTGTAGAGAATCCCTTCATCCGTGAGGATTGAAAAACCTTTTCTTGCTGTGGCGGGATTTATATTATAGGTCTGCGCCAGCTGGTTGGTTGAAAAGATCTGGTCCTCTTCTTTAAGCGTCTGTTCAAGGATCATATCTTCAATGAGCTCCGCTACCTGCAAGAATATAGGCTTAGTTGATGTTTCATCGAATTTCATCTGTTCACCTCCGTTTCTTGGTTAGTTACTCAACTAACTAAGTACATGAGTATTGTACTATTTTCTTTTGATTTTGTCAAGCAAAAAAAATGTCTTTTGAAAAGAATCTTCAAAAGACATAATTACTGAAGCTACCACTTTCCAAAATGTTCTTCGGAACAGCCGCTCATATTCTCTACAGCGATTTTCTGCCCTGTTTCGTCTTTTACATATCCGTTGAAAACACCGATCATCTGATGGACTTCAGATTCAAGAAAAAGCATTTTCGATTTGGCTACTCTTTCATACTCAGGAGAAAAAACAAGATTAACCCTGTCCGATATGGTTGTCTTAAGGTTCCAATCTTTCATAAAATTATTTTTATCGTACTCAAAAACAGCATTTTCACTCAGTTTTATACATTTACCATCAATAAAAAGTGCATTTTCTGTCATTCCTGTGCCGTCGGTCCATTTTGCTCCAAGATTAACAGCCACAGATCTGCCATTAAACTTTACGAAACCGCTTGCCCAATTCCAATTTACTTTGTATGGCCATACTCCCCTTCCAAAGTCAAGGCACGCAAAAGAATCCTTTGAGTTGAAAAAATATTTTTTGTCTCCCAAGGTAAGAACTCCTTCTACAGGTAGACCTATTTGTTTGGATGTAAACTGAAAAGTTCTTTCATTCCATGGAATAACTACATTAAGTGTTTCTTGGCCGTTATAAGGTTTTATGACAAACTCGCCAAATATTTTTTCTTTTTTAAAATCAGTATCTTCGAAAAAAATATGTGTATCTGTTCCTTCTGAAAGTATTTTTACTTTAAGTAAAGAATTTTCAAAAGTAACAGTTTTATTGACTTTACAAGGCATTTTACAGCCCATTCCAAAAGGAGTCATAACAGTTTTCTCTATAAACCGTCGTGTTTTTCTATCGTAAAAATAAGCAAAAACCATTCCGGCGTAATCAATATTGGATACTGTAACCGAAAAAAGACAGTCTGAACCCATGATATACCAGTAGTTCCATTTCTTTTTCCGTAGCCATCTGCCGGAAAGATTGCAGTTGATAACTGAATTTCTTGCCCATCCTATACTTTCCCTGTTAAGTAAACCATCTTTTCTACATAAGTCTACTTCTTCAAAAATCTCTCTTTCCTGATAAAAAAGCTGTTCCATCTTCTTCCCCCCTGTAATGAATCTAACCTAATAATCATATAAGCCTATTATAAACTCCCATATCTGTCTGCTTTTGCATATGCTCTCTTATTTGAGGTACAAGTCTTAAGAAATGGTCTGAGGATAAGTGTCTTTCAAGATCTTCTTTCGTTGCCCATTCTTCTATCATAGCTATGCTTAAAGGATCCTTTTCATCCTGATAAAGCTCGTACCTGATACAGCCCTTTTCTTTCCTGGTAAGTTCTATAAGTTCCCTATAAAGTTCCACAACTCGTGCTAAATCGTTTTGACGAACGTAATTTTTTGCAACTACCTTTATCATAGTAGCACCTCTTTTTTCCTTTCTTTTACAGTATTTTATCACAATCAGAAACTTTAAGCTTTATTTTTTCCATCAAATGCAATATTCTTGGTCTGTTATATCTCTGCACAATTATGCAGGGTAAATTTACAGAAAGGGCATAAATTAACATATATACCAGTATCTCTATAGGAGCGAAAAAACCAAAAATCCAGAACGGAAGAATTGCAAGAAGGTGAACCAGTTCAGCCCTGCAAGACTCGGCTAAAAATTTTTCAAGTTCGCAAACAGAATAATTCCGAAGTCTTTTTTTCCGGTACCCGTTTTTCATTACTGCTCCACCGTCAGGTAAGAACTTTTTCCATTTTTTTACTTTTAATAATGTCTCGTAATGGAACCGTTTTTTTCCCACCGGTGAGACTTAAAAATTACGGATGAATATGAGAGCTTTGCTTGTGGTATTTTTGTGCACAGGATGGCTATGGAAACTTGAATTACAGGCCACAAAGCAAAGCACAAAAGTATAGTAAGCCATTGCGGAAGAAAGAAGATCTGCATAAATCACTTCTCCAGTTTTATTTTTCTGCCTTTCCATATCACTTCACGGCGCAGTATTTTTTTCAGAACAGAGACAAAAAATATATAAAGAAAAAAAAGAAGTTGAACAGGGAATAAAACAATTGATATTTTAGCAAATGAACCGATCTTTTCTGTAATTTTTAACAGATGAACAACAGCTACAGTATAAAGCAAAAAATAGATGGCAAAAGCATAATAATCTGCCGTAAAAAATGTATATACAGGGTATATACTCAGACATATCAGCGAAGAAAGCCACAGAAAAGTCAAGAAAAATAAGCTTAAAGGGGTTTTAACTGCACCTGTTGCATAATTTTTTGTCCACCCTTGGGCTAAAGATCTAAGACCGTTGCCGTACATTCTGAAACAGATATCCCGGTTTCCAAGAAAAAGCTTGTACTTTATATTTTTTTCATTGAGTACTCTTCCCATGTCAATATCATCTACAATGCTTGTACGTACGCTTTTATGTCCTCCGATACTAAAATAAGTTAGACGGTCAATCATAATCACAGGTCCAAAAAGACCGGCATTTTTGCCTTTAATAGCTGTCGTAACACCATTTGCTCCAATCTCAATAAGATTAAAAAATAAAGAAAACTGTTCATAAGGTTTTAAGACAGTATGAAAAGGCTGAACAGAAATAGGGCATCTGTTTTTCGTATACTCGCATAGCAGTTTTTCTATTGCTGATGGGGCAAGTCTTACATCTGCATCCAAAAAAAGTATGACTTCACTTTTTGAAGCTTGGGCTCCTTCAAAACATGCCCAGGATTTTCCAATCCATTCACATGGTTTATTTTCAATATTAATGACTTTTGCTCCGTTACTACTTGCAATTTCGGCGGTATTATCGGAAGAACAGTCATTTACACAGATTATTTCTGAAATTTCAATTGTCTGCTGTTTAAGATCTCTCAGTATGCCTAAAAGATTTTCCTGTTCGTTTCTTGCGGGAATTATTATTGTAAGATTAGATAATTTTTTTTTGCTGTAAGTTTCACTAAGAAAAGGAAAATGAATGAACAGCAGATAACCGCATACTAATCCTGTCACTATAAGACTTAATGTAAAGATCATGACGTCACCTCTGAAACTTGTGTAACTTCTTATGAACTTTATCAGCAGCAAGTTTTCCTGTAAGAATGGATATAGGAAGTCCGGATGGGCTGAAAGTCCATTGTCCGGCCTGATAAATATCCTTCAATGGGGTAAAAATAGATTTTTTGATACTTCGCATCCTGTTTTCTGAAGGTACAGGATTGTTTTTGAATGCCCAGCCTGTTACTGCCCCTCTGGTATTAGAAGTTATCTTTTCCAGTGTGAGCGGAGAGGATATTACTCCAAAAATTACTTTGGATTTTAACCCTTTTAAAATACTTTTATCCAGCACATCAATAATTCTGTCTTTACATAACGCTTTAAACTCTTCATACCATCCTTTCTGCTCTGCAAGTTTGGCTAGATCGTAGTCAAGAAGAGTGCTTATTATCAGACCTGTTTTACCTTGTGGAGCAAGATTGTTATCACGTATAACAGGACATGATATCTCGTATGTGGTCAACTCAAGATACTTGGATAAATAGTTGGAAAGGTCTTCGGTATTGCTTATGCTGTTTTTTAGAGAGGCAATATGAGAAAGACCTGTTTTTTGTGGTGTGTAGAAGCAATGGGCTCCAAAAACACTTTCAAACACTTCTTTTGGTAGATCTACCGCAAGATACAGCGTTAATACAGATTCCGAAGCATCTGCATTCATAATCTCATTGTAGGTCTTTTCTGATTTTTTATTACTGATTAGATTTTTCAAAGAGTTTTTATTCAGATTTCTGTAAAAATTTTTCAGATCGGCAGCCCATATAAGCTGATTATACTCAAACTCCTGCGAATCAGACGAAAATAGTTTTTTTCTTTCAGAATCAATTTGCGATATTTCCGTTTTTAAAAGTATTTTACCAGAGTTTTGACGAATAAAAGAAGTCATCTTAGATGCAAGGGTTTGCGTTCCTCCTTTGGGATAAGAATAATCCAGATAGAGACCGAAATAGCTTAGTGCAAAGAAAGCTGGGGTATCTGCAAAAAAATGCTGAGTTATCGTATCAATAAGCTGCATATTCTGAGTAAAGTTTAGCAGATACTCCTTTATAGGCATATTGAGCATTTCAATTTTTCTGATGCTTTTCGCGTACTTTATCATCCAAGGAAGAAGAGTTTTTGTCAGATAGTCCCTATCATGCTTCAAATCCATAAACAAAGGATTGTCTATACCATACAGGACATCCATGTAGTTCATTACTTTTTTTATTTCGTTGATGATTTGCTCAATTTGTTCTGCCTGAGAAGGAAAGTTTTTTAGAAGAAGTTCAAGATAATCTTTTATACTCTCTTTAGTCTTAAGATAGATAAACTCTCTTTCTATGCCTAACGAAACAGGATTTTTTATAAAATCAACGGTAATACCCAACTGCCGGAGCATAGGAAATATTATTCCTGAATTTTCAAAGGCTCTTATTCCAGCATCAAACGTAAAACCATCTCTTTCGAAGGAAGTTACAAGACCGCCGGTTTTTTCTGATTTTTCAATAATAAGTATGTTGTGTGCGTTTTTACAAAGATATGCTCCTGCAGTCAGACCTGCCATTCCTGCACCGACTATGATAGCATCGTAACGCATATTTTCTCTCCTTAGCAGTAGTCTAATTTTTATAAAAGTTATATAATGTTATTTTTATGCAAAGTTTTAAGATGATTTAATAACATTAGACGATCTAATTATACATTGCTAAGATGGGAAATGTCAATAAAGTAAAATAGAGCAGAATATAAAGACTTAAAAAAACTCCATCCCTCATGATAGAAGTTCAATGGCAGAGTACCTTAATGTTGAAAGGAGTGCTTTGTCCCGTGAACTTTCAAAAATGAAGAGAGATGGATTGATTAGCTATAAAAAAATTACTTTGTTATTTTTTGACTTATTTTACTAGGTCAATCTTTGTTCATCTTTCTATTAAATAGAAAGATGGCTAGGCTTAGAAAAACTACTGTATAACCAAGAATCCAAATAAGATGGATAAAAAAGTTCTGGTAACTTCCATTAAGTGCATCTCTTGAAATTTCTACAGAATGGATGAAAGGCAGTATCATAGCAACATTTTTAAAAGTTTTACCTACGATTTCAACAGGAAACCATGCACCGCTTAGCCATACGGTAAGATTTGTAAGAAGTGCGCCACAAATTCCGCCAACCTGTTTGTCGTTGAATATAACTCCGCAGACCAGCCCTATTCCTATAAAAAGAAAGGAAGTCGGAATAAGAGTAATAAAAGACAGAACTAAATTCAAATTAAAATCAAGTCCCATCAGCACAGCGGCAATAAAACAAATGACACCCTGTATAAAAGCCATAGGAAATAGGGGAAGCAGATATCCCCATATAAAATCATGTGATTTTAGAGGAGAAGTAAACAGACGCATCAGAAATGAGCTGCTTCGGTCTTTTGCCAGCAGTACTCCTGAAAAAAGCGACATAAAAGAGAGACCGAAAACAGTTATGCCTGGAGTAAGCTGTTTTAAAGTAAACTGTTCACCCGGTATATTTTTTCCCATAGTATTGAGTGCTATTAGAAGGAGTACAGGAAAACCTATTCCAAAAAAGAGATTCATGGGATCTCTTACAATTTCTTTAAAATTTCTTTTTGCAAAGACAAGTATTTTCATTGTTTGGTTTCCTCCCCAGCAAGTGTTATAAATGCTTCTTCAAAATTCTTTTTCCCACTCTTTTTAATTATCTCTTCAACTGTACCAACTGCTGTCAGCTTACCGCCGGACATAATCCCGATTCTGTCTGAAAGAGCCTGTGCTTCTTCAAGATAATGTGTGGTAAGTATTATGGTTGTTGTTGCTTTAAGATCACTTATTACATCCCAAAGCTCTCTGCGTGCAATAACATCAAGTCCCAGAGTAGGTTCGTCAAGAAAGAGAATCTTTGGTTCTGAGATAAGAGCCATGGCTATACTGAGCCTACGCTGCCATCCGCCAGAAAGATTTTTGGAACGAATATTTTCATACTTAGCAAAATGAAATTTTTTGATCATCTGAGCGGCTTTTTCCTTGGATAAGCTGTTGTTACTGCCGTGAATGCCAGAAATGAACTCAAGATTTTCCCGTACGGTTAGATTTGCAGCGACAGCTGTTTCCTGCGGGGAAACTCCAATCTTTTCTTTTATAAAAAAGGGATTGGTTAAAATACTTTCACCTAAAATAAATGCGTTACCTGAAGTAGGCTTACTTAAGCATGTAAGCATTTTTATGGTTGTGCTCTTTCCAGCTCCATTTACTCCTAAAAGAGAAAAAAGTTCTCCGTGTTCTATTGAAAGCTCAATTGAATCTACTGCGGTTAGGTTTCGATACTTTTTAGTCAAGTTTTCTGTTTTAATATCAACCATTTTGCTCTTCCTCCGGTTTTATGGTGTTTTGTATTTCTCTGAAAAGTTCTGTTGTCCCTGCCATATTTTTTGCCATTATTTCAACTGTGGCAAACGCCAGTCCTTGATTGAGATCTCCGAATACAAGAAGCTTATCTCCTGTTTTTATGTTAAAATCTTTTCTTGCTTCCGCTGGAATTACTATCTGTCCTCTTTCACTTACTGTAACTGTTCCATAAAATCTTTTATCTCCTTGCTGCATGATAACCTCCTTCTTTTTTTGTAAATCTTGTTTTTCTTACTATACTTATATACTAACAAATTCTTGTATACAAATCAATGAAGACTGAACTACATATCTATTAAGTTCATATAAATAAAAAACAGACTCAGTCAGAAGTCTGTCTTTTAAGTTTTAAAGAAAAAAAATTTCAATATAATCAAAATTATTATAATCCACAGAATAACTATACCGATTGAGAAGTACCATCTACTGGGTTTTCCTTCTTTCCAGATGTTTTTTGATTGCTCTAGGCATTGATCAAAAACATCTTTAGGAATTAATTTTATCGTAAGCGTTACTAAAACAGGCAATATCAGCAAATCATCCAGATAGCCCAAAACAGGTATGAAGTCGGGAATAAGATCTATGGGGGATAAGGCATATGCAACTGTTAGCCAAGCTAATATCTTAGCCCAAACGGGTGTTTCCTTTTTTCCTAAGGCAAGAAAAATAGCCGGGATATTAATTTTAAGCTTTTCTACGCGTTGCTTGAGATTCATGAGGTTCACCTTCAGTCAAGAAAGATAAAATATCTTTCTTTTAAAAATAGTATCTTTGAGTCTGAAACTATCGTTGATATGGACAATCTGGTGACGGGTCAAAGGCATTTTAATAATTCCTGAAATACTCTTATTGCCCCAGAAATCCAAAAGCCAAATTGAATCAGGATGTTCTGTAACTCCCCCAACTCTTAGTATTTCAGCGAGAGCTTTTTTATCAAATTTTTTCTCCATATCTTTAAAGTTTAGTCCGGACAAAATACTTTTGGTTCTTTCACCAACAGCTACTCTGTAATTTCTCAGCTCACAAGGATCTATCTCTCTGCTGAAACTAATTATTTCATCGTCTGTCATTGCATTACCAGTGTCTGTGACTGATGTTCTGATTTTTTTTAGCCATTGGTCATTAAGGATTTGTTCTCTGCCTGAAATGAGTAGATTTGTTGTTAAATCCTCAATCCTTGTGATATGCCAGATGTTCCAGGCTATGGTTACATCTTTTTCTGTAGGCATAATGCTGAAAGCACTCTTTTCAAGACCAGCCCAGAGGTCATCCATGATAGTTAAGCCGCCATGGATTGAAAAGTGTACTGATGTATGCAGAGCAGTCAAGATTTTTTTCCCAGCTTCAAAAGTACTTTCCTTTTTTATTAGTTCATTCATTTTTTTCTGATCAATATTCCATTCTGATACTATACTCATAATTAATGCCCCCGGAGTACAAATAAAAAAATCTGATTATTGCAATTCTATCATAAAACATTAATCTGGTTTCTTCCATTTGATTTTGAAATGTAAAGAGCTCTATCTGCCCTCTTTAATGCATCATCATAAGTACTGTCAGTTTTTCTGAAAATAGACATTCCGATTGAGACATTTACAAAGATTTCCTTACCGTTTGCATGTACTGAGACCGAAGAAACAGCAGCAAGTATCTTTTGTCCAAAGTAATTCATGGCCTGTGCATCAATATCTTTGAAAACACATATAAACTCATCTCCGCCCCAGCGTATACATCGGTCTGAACTTCTTATACAGCTAAGCACAGAATTTGTCAGCTCCTTCAAAACCATATCTCCGGCATCGTGTCCGTAAGTATCGTTTACTTCCTTGAAGTGGTCTATATCAAAAACCATTATGCCGCTGTTGATACCATACTTACAGAAATCAGAAAAAGCTTTATTCATTTCATTTATTCCAAATCTTCTACTGTAGGTACGTGTAAGAATATCACTGTTTACTTCTTTTTCCAGATCCTTGTTTGATCTTCTGAAATAATATCTGTTGATTGCAACCATCAAGATCAGACATACCAGAACTATTGCCAATAAAAACCATATAGTATTGAGAGTGACGTTAAGAGATATATCCCGTATCTTGCGCTCGGTTTCTTCAATATACTGGTGCGTATCGTCGGTATAGGTGCCCATGGCGATTACCCAGTCATATTTTTTATAAAGCCGTGCGTAGGAAATCTTTTCTGAGGAAGTACCGCTACTGGGTTTTTTAAAGTAATACGTAAAGAATACCTGTCCTTTATTTTTTACTCCCTCAAGCTCCATAAGATAAGGCATATTGCCTTTGTCATCCTTCGTATCTGTAGAAAGGAAAGTATTTTCGGTTTCCGGAAGATTGGGATGAACAAGTCTTAAGGCATAGTTCTTCCCTCCGTCGTAATTTAAAATTTCGTTGATCCAGATATACTCATCGTTTTTGAAGGTCATAGTTCTTATTCTGTTTTTCATCCGTTCCTTTACAATATCGTCTATGTACTCTTTGGTTGCACCGAAAAGTACTACTGAATTTGTAGTTTCAATTCTCTCGTAGGAATAAAAATTTTCTGCAAGCTCATCTATTTTGTATATAACCGTTTTATCAAAAGAATCTTCAGAGCATGATACCACGATTCCTGAATTTTTGTTCCAGATAAAGTATGTGAGACATTTAGAGTCGTTTTGTATAAAAAACTGTTGTGATACGTACCTTAAAAACTCTTCCTCAGGCAGAGATAATCTGGAGGTTAGTTCTAAAAATTTTACATGACCGGTTTTTTCATAACGACGTGTTTCATTAGTCAATTCAATATCTATGCTATTTATTAAATTATCAACCGTATCTTTCAGAAAAGTTTTTTTAAGATCTGATATCATATCATATGTCTGGTCAAAAAAGATTTTTTCTGCCTTTTTATGTGATATCATGTAAAAATATACCACTGTTAAGCAGATTATAAAAATTAAGACCACAGTAATTACATTATACTTATATCTCATAACAGGTTTTCCTCCTGTATATATGAAAAAATCAAAAACATTGCATCAATGCAAAGCTGTTGTAAATATAATACACTCCGTATTAAAGTAGAGTGCACTGTAAAAAGTTGATACTATTTCTACAGCAATAGTATATTTTGTTCGTTAAGTTATAAGGTATTGAGTAAAAATAGTATAAAGATAATTTTAAAAGCATATAATTAATACAAGCTATCTTTTATTTTCGGAGGGCAAAATGAAGTGTGCAAAAAATGCAACTGGCTGGATCGGTGTTTTTATAACTTTAATTATTTCAGGAGTATGGTCATACTGGGGAGCGTTTGAAAACTTTCATGAAGGTTGGTACTCAAAAAGCATTTGGGAGAATATCTTTATGCTGTTATTTCAATATCTTCTTTTTGCGTGGGTATTTACTGTTCTGGCACTTATCAGCTTAAGGTGGAAAAGGACAGGTCTGGTAGTTCATCTGCTGACGGCTGTATTCAGTGCTTGGTTTTTCAGAGGCGCAGTTTTTTCTGTGGTTGGACTAATGGTTGTCATTCCTTTTTTTATTCTTGCAATGCTATATTATTTTGGAGAGCCTAAACCAAAAAAACTTGCTTATATACTTATAATAGCTGTTCCTTTGATTATAGTTACGGCTATATCTATTCCACAGGCGGTAAGAATTTCAAGACGGGTTAACGATAATGATTCAGGCATAAGAACAATTAAAACTCTTAATTACTCGCTTTCATGGGCTCCCAGAGGTCCGGGATGGCCTGACAGAGGAGTTTCATGGGAGGAAGCATGTAAGATATGCATGTACCTTTCAGCGGATGGAGAAACCCTTGCATCTGAACCGCAAAATATATGGCGGCTTCCGACAGTAGAGGAGGCTGTAAGTTCGTTGTCTTTGCGTTATAATAATTCTGAAGGAAGATGGAATAAGGAAGAAGAAAAAGTTTATTATAAATACGTTCCAGATAAAGAGTCTCCTCTTTGGGATATTTATTCTAAAGTAATATACTACTGGACAGCCGATACTGTCCCAAGCGACAATGAGTGTGCATATATTATAGTATACAACGGTGGTGTATATAAAAGAACCAAAAGCAGTAATCAGGCATATCTCAGCTTCCGCGCGGTGAAAGAAGCTGCTGATTAAGTTGTTTTTACAGCATATTTAATTCAAAAAGCAAAGTAATCTATTGATGTTGACAATTTTTAATAAGTATAGTATACTATATTTTAGTCCGAAATAGGACTGTCTGGGAGGACAACATGGACAAAAAAAAGGTCCATACGCAGTTAATGGAGTATTATCAGATATTTAAGGAGACAGATGCAATTTACAATAGACTTGCCAAAAGAGCAGGTCTTGCCGAAAGCGCTTATTGGGTGATGTATTCGATTAGAATGATGGACGGAAGATGTACTCAAAAAGAAATATGCAGCCAGTGGTCGCTCAGCAAGCAGACGGTTAATTCCGGGCTTAAGTATTTGGAGAAAGAAGGACTCATAATGCTTGCAGAGTTTTCAGAAGACAGAAGGAGCAAAGAAATTTTACTGACCGAAAATGGGGAAAAATTTTCTAAGAAATATATTGATACTGTTTTTGAAATGGAAATGGAAACTTTTGAAAAAATGTCCGACAGAGAAAGAAAAGGGCTAATAGATAGCTCAAGAAGATATAGGGACTTGTTACAAAAACAGGCGGATTCATTTTTGGATAGGCAGGTTTGAACATCGGAGGATATTAATCGCAATTAATAAACCGGATAAGATGCTGAGTGCGCTCAGTCTCTTATCCGATTTTTTAAAGGTTAACTTAAATACGGAGGTATTGTTATGAATATAAGACTTTCAGATCATTTTACTACAGGAAAACTTCTCAGGTTTACTTTGCCATCTGTCATCATGATGGTTTTTACTTCTATCTATAGTGTTGTTGACGGACTGTTTATCTCCAGATACGTAGGGGTTGAGGCAATGGCCTCGATAAGTGTAGTTATGCCTTTACTCATGGTATTAGGCTCATTTGGATTCATGCTTGGTTCTGGAGGCAGTGCGGAAGTAGCTAATACTCTTGGACAGGGAGATGTCAAAAAAGCAAAAGGTTACTTCACTATGCTGACAATAAGCATTTTCGTTATTGGAATAGTCCTTTCGACATCATGTCTTATTTTTATAAGACCGATATGTTATTTTCTGGGAGCAAATGATGCTCTTATAGAACACTGTGTAAACTATGCAACCATATGTCTTATAGGGAATACTTTTTTTATGCTCCAAGTTTTCTTCCAACCATTTATGATTACTGCCGAAAAGCCACATCTAGGACTTTTGCTTACCATATTAGGGGGAGTAACCAATATTTTTCTTGACTGGCTTTTCATTGGGGTATTCCATTGGGGACTTCGCGGTGCAGCGGTAGCGACATTATGCGGATATCTTTTAAGCAGTATAGTTCCGATACTGTATTTTTTATTTCCTAATAAGAGCAGATTATCCTTCTGCAAGCCGAAATTCTATTTAAAAGCTTTTCTCCATAGTGCTGCAAATGGTTCATCAGAAATGGTCTCAAACATATCAGCATCAATAACGTCTTTCCTTTTTAATACTCAATTGATGAGGTTGGCGGGTGAAACGGGAGTTGCAGCCATAACCATAATGCAGTATGTAAACTTTGTTTTTGTTGCGGTACTGATAGGGTTTTCAATGGGAAGTGCTCCTGTTATAGGCTTTCATTATGGAGCAGGCAACATCGACGAGCTTAAGAATCTTTTCAAAAAATGTTTAGGAATAGTTTTGTCGGTATCAGTCGCCATGTTCATCATATCTGAAGTTTTTTCTAAACCGATTCTAAGAGCATTTAGCTCCGGATCGGCTGTGCTCGAGCAGATGACGTTTTCTGGATTTAGGATTTTTGCTTTGTCTTTTATCGTATCAGGGATTAATATATTTGCTTCTTCCTTTTTTACCGCCCTTTGCAACGGGAAAGCCTCCGCGGCAATATCTTTCTTGCGTTCTTTAGTTCTGGGAGCAGGTATGATAATGATACTGCCTTTTGTTTTTGGTATTGAAGGAGTTTGGATGGCACCAGTGGTTTCAGAATTTTTTACGATGGTATTTTCAGTATATCTTTTAAAAAGACATAAAAAAGAGTACAGTTATGCATAGAGTAGTATCAAAAGACAGTTCTCACTTCAAGTTGAAGTGAGAACTGTCTTAAAATGCTAGAACTTGTATTGTTTTAACATTAATTCGAGTTTTGAGGATAGCTGTGCCAATGACTCTGCTGATGAAGCTATTTCTTCTACTCCTGCCGACTGTTCTTCAGTTGCCATAGAGATAGTCTTACTATTAGAGGCAGTTTCTTGAGAGATATCTCTTATTTTTCCCACTGCATCCAGAACATTTGAGTTGTAGTCATAAAGTGAATTTATACTTTCTGTGATTCCGTCTACCGCTTCTGAAAGTTCAGCTATCTGTTTTTCTATTGAGAAAAAGGATTCACCGGCAACTAATACTACTTTTTGTCCTGAGGATACTTCTTCAGTGCTTTTATCTATACTGCTTACAGCATCATGAATCTGATTTTGAATCTGACCAAGAATTTCAGATATACTAGATGCCGATTCCTTTGACTGCTCTGCTAACTTTTTAACTTCCTGAGCCACAACGGCAAAACCTTTTCCGTGTTCTCCGGCTCTAGCAGCTTCTATGGCTGCATTTAAAGCTAAAAGATTCGTCTGGAAAGCTATTTCTGATATGGAATTAACAATTTCACTTATTTTATCTGAAAAAGCAGCAAGTCTTCGTATAGTTTCAGCGGTGCTTTGTACTATGGAACTAATAGCAGTTATTTATTGTACAGCGTGATTTATAGCTTTTTCACCTGATTCAACAGCTAATGAAGAAGATTTGGATACATTTTCTGCTGAGCAAGCATGTATAGCTATATCCTTAACTCGTTCACTCATTTTTTTAACTGCCTGTAAGGTTTTGTCTGCTGCTTCTGCCTGATTTACTGCTCCTTGTGATACTTCTGATACTGCAACGGCAACCTGCTCAGATGCTTGTGCAGATTTTTCAGAACTTATCTGAAGCTCTCCGCTGGCTGAAGCTATCTGAATAGTAGCATCATGTATCTGGTGCATGGTAGTTTTGAGCATATCTGCCATTACCCCGAAGCTCTCTTGTAGGCAACTTATTTCATCATTATTTTTACTTTTTACTATGTCAGAAGTTTTCGAAAAATCTCCCTTAGAGATTATTTTGGACATGTTAGAAACTTTTTTTATTGGGTCTGAAATAAATTTTGATAAAAAATATGCCAATGCAAAACCTAATAAAGAGGCTATAAAGGTTATGAGCAATGAAATATTACGTTCCCTTCTAATAGGAGCCATTGCATTTTGATGTGTCATCCTTGTTACAACGCCAAGATTTGTTCCGGGTATATTTGCATATGCGGCTATTATTTTTTCGCCGTTGAAAGTATAAACTGTTGATCCTGAATTTCCGTTTGTTGCTAGTTCAACAGCCTCTCTCAGCTGCGGAGCGATAAGCTTCTTATCAGGTTCATCAGGATTGAGGACCTTGAGTTTCCCGATGTATTCTGCATCTGGGTGTGCAAAAACCAAACCATTCTTTCCGTCAAAAGCGAAAGTATACTCACTTTCACTTGATTTTACTTCGTTTACAATTCTTTGCAGGTAGTCTGTATTAACTGATATTCCAAGATAACTCTCTGGGGCGCCGTTAATCTTTATTGGCGTTGCTATCATAATTGAAGGTTTTTTTGTAGATTGGGATATAAGAATCTCATGCGAGATTACTGTTTTTTGGATTTTTTTGACTTCCTGCATATACTCTCTGGTTGCAAGCGAACCTGTTTCTGATTTTTCATTTAGTTTGTTAAGCATGGAATCCACCAGAAAAACAGTTGAAAATATTTCATTTTGATCTTTTATATTCTTTAAAGCTTTTATGATAGTATTTTTATCTTCAGAAATAAAAGCCTCATTGCACGCTGCTGTTTGCAGAACAGAGACTGTACGTGCTATTTCGGTTTCCAGACGTGAAGCTGTCAGAATAGCGGTGTTAAGCTGTTCTTTTCTTACAGCTGTTTCAATATCTGCTGCTCTTGAAAAATAACTATAAAGCTCAATTACAGACACAGATAGTACGATAAGACTTACTATAAGCAGTGAGAGTTTGATTCTGATGCTTAGTGATTTCTTCTCTTTTAAACGGTTTCCCATTTTACAGTGCCTCCCATGAAGTTTTAGCATATATAAGCTTGTATGTGTCAAATAAAGAAAGTTAAACTATAAGGTTCTTGTAATTACTAGGTTCAGACACAGTCTTATAATGAATGAAAACTAAGTAAATAATCATAATAAAAGGATTTCAAAAGTTATTATACCTCTCATTCTTTTTTTTTCATGATTTTTATGTTTCCTGTTTTTAACGTAATTCAAAACAGATAAGTATAAAAAAGTAGAGTACAGTAATCTTTCAGGGTAAGTACTTTATAATCGTTGCTGTTAAGCTAGAAGTTATTAAGTAAGAACCTTTTTGTTTAGAGAATAAAAATCCAAAACCCGGAAGCCTTATATATGAGGTTTTCCGGGTTTTAAAAATTCAGATTATCAGGCGGCTTTGAATTTTTTCAAAGTTTCTTAACAATTTAAAGAAAACTTTTCAAACATTACAGTATCTGAAAGTGGTTTACGTTGTGTATCATGACGCTGAGGACTCAGGAAACCATCACGAGGATATCCAAGAATCAGTAATGCAGTTGGAATTATGTAATCAGCAATCTCAAACTCACGTCTTATTATATACGGATCAAAAAGACCTACCATAACGCTTCCTATTCCAAGTTCTCGGGCAGCAAGCATCATATGATCACAAACGATTCCGATGTCCAGGTCACCTGAGCATTTTTGATCGTAAGGGCGTACAAGAGAATCGCGGGTATCACGGCAAACAATAAGCACACATTTTGAACCAAAAGTATTGTATGCTTTTTTCACTTTAAGAATATTTTGAGGTTCTCTTACTACCAAAATCCTTTGGGGTTGCTTGTTACATGCGCTGGGAGCAACACGTCCTATAGAGAGGATTCTCATTAGATCTTCATCAGGTATTGTCCTTTCATTAAATCCTCTTGTTGTGCATCTGCTTTTAGCTAATTCAAAAAAATCCATACTTATTTTTCATCTCCTCATGCAGTGTAAGACAAAAGTTAATTAAACTTTTGTATACCAATAAATTGGTATATCTACTATACTTTTTTTATGTTAAGCAAAAGGATTACTTTATGATAATAATCGTAAAACTTGGTAAAATATAATGCGCTATCAAGCAAAAACCATCATGAGAGGCTAAATACGTAGTATTTCAATAAAAATATTTGAAATATTAGGATCAAACTGCGTTCCGGAATTGTTTTTTATTTCATTTAATGCTTCTTCTTTTGACAAGGCTTTCCTGTAAACCCTTGATTCTATCATAGCGTCATAAGCATCTGCTACAGCGAGTATACGAGAAAGAATAGGAATATCTTCTCCTGAAATACCAAGAGGATAACCTTTTCCATCCCAGCGTTCATGATGAGTAAGAATGTAGTTGGCAACGCCGGAGAGTTCGGGGACAGACATAACTATACGGAAACCGATTTCAGGATGAGTTTTCATAATAGTCCATTCTTCATCATTTAGCTTGCCTGGTTTGTTCAGAATACGGTCATCAATACCTACTTTGCCTATATCGTGAAGCATGGCAAAAAGATGGAGCTCGTCTTGTGCGCTTTGTGCAAGGCCAAGTCTTTCAGCGACTTTTATGCAGTTCTCAGAAATACGTTGAGAGTGTTCTTCTGTTTCCTGACTTCTTGCATACATTGTGGCCATGATGGAGGACAGCACAGAATTATGGAGGCTTTTCTGTTCAAAAATTTTTCTTCTTCGTAAATATTCATCCGCTTCTTTCTCGGCGTTTTGGAGACTTGCGTTTAAATCATCCTTAGTTCCATATCCCATTGAAAGACTTATACGGTTTTTGGTCTCTGATGTCAATGAATTGAAGTTATCAAATGTTTTCCTTATATTTTTAAGAATTTCAAATGCCTTTTCTCTTGAAGTGTAAGGAAGGATAATTGCGAATTCATCACCACCTATTCGTGCAAGAATATCACTTTCTCTGCAGCATTTCTGCAGAAGTTTAGCAGTTTCCATAATGAGAATATCTCCCTGAATATGACCAAAAGTATCGTTGATCATTCTTACTCCGTTAATATCGGCAACTAGTATGGATACGGGGGTATTTCCACTTTTATCCAAACGTTCTTTCTGTGTTTCGTAGTATCTTCTATTAAACAGGCCAGTCATAAAATCATGGTCATTTGCATATTCTATTTGATATTGACGCATCTTTGATTCGGTTATATCTATTATAATACCCTCCAGAGCTTCAATACTGCCATCCTTGCGAAATATTCCCTGTCCTGTTTCAAGAACCCATTTGTGCTTTTTAGAAGAAGTGACTATCTCATATTCGTAACGGAATGGTTCATGAAGTTCAAGAACTCTCTTCCATTCGTCCCATATAATTTCTTTGTAATCATCTGCAATAAGGTCGTTGTATGAAAGATCCCTGTTATTAATAAGATTTTCAGCATAGTATCCCGTAAGATCAAAACAGCCTTTTGATACGAACTCCATTGTCCATTGGCGGTCATTCTTACATCTATAAGCCATACCAGGGAGATTTTCCAATAGAACACTCTTGCTTCTTTCGCTTTCTTTGAGAGTTTCCTCTGCCTTTTTTCTGTCAGTTATATCTTTGATTATACATAAATGGTACTTATTTTCTTTAGACCCTTCAGAAATATCAAGACTTCTTATCATCATATTTACCCATTTCACAGAACCATTAGGAAAAATATAACGCTTTTCCAGAGAGTAACCGGTAAATTTTCCTGATTTATACTGTTCGAACATCTCTGTATCTTTAGAAAGATCGTCAGGATGAGTTATGCTTTTCCAGTCAAAACAAGGGTCATCGTTTTTTTCCTTGAAACTATTCTTAAAAATTCTTCGTTCGAATCAATAATATCTAATTCATCATTCGATACTTCATGTTTTTTATAATCCCTTAAGAGAGCTATACCAACCGGAGCTTGTGTAAACACTGATCTGAAGAGCAATTCACTATCTTTAAGCTCGCGAAATGTTTTGTTAAACTTTTTCTGTATTGACAGTGCCCTATAAAGCATTAAGATAAGTATGAGAATGAAAGCAACTATAAGTGAGGTTGGATCATATAAATCAAAGTATCCTTGGTCCATGAATTAACAGGATAATCCATTCCAAAAACGGCAACGACATTTTTAAGATAATGATCCTTTATAGGAACAAAAACACTTACCCATGTTCCCCAGCGATCGGTTATATTGTTTTTTAAAACAGGTTCTCCGGTAGAAAAAGGAAGCCAGTCATAATCAGTTATTTCTGTATACTCCTGTCCTGGCGGGGAGTAGTCTTTTGAGGAAGGAGTTTCAGAATCAACGATGAAAAAAAGCCTGTTATCTTTAAGAGCAAGAAGATATGCAAATTTTATCTTTTTGTTTTTTTTCGCAAAGCTTATCATGTTTGTTTTTAGAGTATTATAGTATTCATTCTGAAGGTCTGAGCTATCGTTTTTTAACTCTTTCAAATGCATTGGTTCTATAAATGCCGAAGCCGAGACCGCCAAACGTATAACTTCGCTACGTCTTATCGATGAATAATGATACCATGAAGCATATATATAGAATATACCTCCAATAAAAACTATAACAATTAAAAAAATGAAGAAAATGTTTGGTCTTTTTTCTGGATTTGAATATTTTATCGCCATAAGAGACCTCCATTAAATAAAAAATGAGTCTATTATTTCATATGCTCCGTATAAAAAATTATACTATATTTATGAACTGTAATCAACTTAAAGTTGCTAAATGCATAATATTAGGTAATGAAAAGTTAACGTTTATTTTTTAAACAAAGAAAGAATTTTTTGATGATAAACAAATATAAAGAAAAATATTTCAGGCATTAAAAAAGATAACCGGGATTATCCCGGTTATCTCATAAGCTCAAGAAATTAATGGATATTATAAATTCTCAATATCCATAGTAGTAAGAAATTTAAGCTTCTTTTTAATTTTTTCTATATCCCAATCCCACCAGCTTGTCATCTGAAGTTTTTTGATGACATCATCTTTAAATCTTTTTCTGATAATTTTTGCTGGAACTCCGCCCACAATAGCATATGGTTCCACGTCTTTTGTAACAACAGCCCTAGTCCCTATGATAGCTCCATTACCAATATGTACACCTGACATTATAACTGCCTCATATCCTATCCAGACATCATTTCCGACTACTATATCTCCTTTGTTATCCCATGCTCGTACTATATTTACTGGAAGAGTTTCGTATTCCTCCCAGAAAATCGGAAACGGATAGGTTGAAAAAGAGTTTAGAGTGTGATTAGCACTAGTGAAAATAAATTTTGCACCACACGCAATGGAACAGAATTTTCCAATAATAAGCCTGTCATGATTTATAGGATAGTGATATAGAATATTGTTTTTTTCAAAATCTGTAGGATCATTTTTAAAATCGTTATAAAAAGTGTAGTCGCCTATCAATATACTGGGATTTTTAATTAATGGTTTTAAATAAACAGTACTCTTATCACTGGTCCGGGGATAAATTTTCTGATCCGGAATAGACATTATACAACCTCCTGATATTAAAAAGCATTTTGAGATCTATCCCGGAATTTACACTGCATTTCTTCATACTGCACCATCCATTAAATTAATATGGTTTTTATGACTGTCTTTTTTGATTTCTAACAAATTCAATAGATTGTTTGCCGGTTATGTATTCTGGATCTACAGCTAATATAAGCGATTGCATACAACTGTTTGCTTCTTTTTGTTTTGATTCTTCTGGCTGGTCGCCTGAATACTTCTCAATGAGTGCCATGAAGGCTTCGGTTCTTTCGTCTCCCTGAACTATCCTGGCTTTACCGAAGATAATGACACTTCGGAAGTAGGTTGTATACTCTTTACTTATCACAGTATCTTCGTCTATTACTGAAAATGAAACCTTAGGATTCTTAGAAACAGCATCTATTTTATGTCCCTGTTTGGCAGAATGAAAGTAAACTTTATTATTAAAATAGACAAAACTTAATGGAATGGCATATGGATAATCTTCATCGCCTAAGCAGGCTAGAACTCCATGTGTGCAACGTTTGAGAACGTCCTGAGTTTCTTGGTCAGATAGTAACTGATTGATTCTCCGCATTTTTCTGAACACAAAAATCCCTCCCGTAGGTTATTTTAATCTGTAAGTGCGATAACCTTTATATTCAATTATAGCAAGAGAGGCATCGGTTTCAAGATTTTCCATAAATTTTTCAGGAAAAGAATTTCCGCGGGATTTAAGAAATTCTTCAATTTCAAATTGATTCATAGGATGACGTTTTATTATACTTACAAATGCTTCGTAATCGTTTTTTATCTCACTATAAAATCCGTGTGAGCTTAAGAGATCAATTGAAAACCCATTCAATATTTCAGCAATATGCTCCATTTTTTCATGATCCAATGCAAATACATCAATTTCTGCAGGAGGACGAACAGGCGTATTTAAGTAAAGCTTTTCATATTTAATTTTTTTAAGAATCTCTGAATATTTTATAATTGTATTAGGGTCATCATTAATACCTTTCATAAACATTATTTCAAGCCATAACTGTCCCTTATATTTTCTGGAAAAATCTTCAAGACCGTTAAGAACTTTATAATAATTAAGGCTTGAATAGGGTCTGTTTATTTTTTTAAAAGACTTTTCATCATAAGCATCAAGTGTGGGAAGAAGTATATCGCTCTGCATTAAGTCAGATTGAACATCAGGGTCGTATAGAAGAGAGCCGTTGGTTATTACTGCTATTGGTTTATTAGTTAATTTATGTAATTTTTCAATGAGTTGCCCTAGACCTGAGTATAATGTTGGTTCACCTTCTCCGACTATTGTTATAACATCATAGTTTATATTTTTCTGGAAAAATGTTTTCAACTCTGCAATAATATTATCAACTGGATAAAAAAGCTGTCTATGATTAATCATCCGGGTTGTTCTTCCCAGTTGGCAATATATGCAGGAGTAGTTACATGTTTTCTTAGGTATAGGACTAACCCCTAGAGATATTCCAAGTCTTCTTGAAGGAACTGGTCCGTAAACATACTTAAACTCATCCATTATTAAACACCCCCTTAAAGGATATATGTCATAATATGCCTATATTGGTGATATAAAAGAAATATAGAGGATTTAAATCCTCTATATTTCTTTTATATCAAACGTATAGTATTTTCTTACAGGTTCCTTGATACTCCAATGACATTTCGCGCCTTTTTCTATTTGAACAAGATCGCCTGCTTCTACTTCTACCTTATGAGTCTTAAATTCAAGTAAAGCTCTTCCTTCTAAAACAAAAAATGTTTCAGTTGAATCGTATATATGATCAAACTCTGAAATATCTTTTTCCCATATTTCCCATTCCTTTACTGCAAGCGAACGAAGACGTTCTTCCATAGGAAACTCAACCACTGTAACTCCCGGATATGATTTCACTTTTTCTTTAGGACCTTCAAGGAATGCATTCATTGGATTTTCCATAACGCCATCCATTGAACCCAGAGTTTGTCCCAACATTTCGTAGTAAGCATCAATATCTGTCTGATCAAAATTTTCTTTAAGAAAAAGGTCAAGCTTGTCAAAATCAGCATCGGGATTTTTTTTGAAAAAGCTATCCACTGCATTTATTAAAGAGTTCAATTTTATTTCATTCATAACTGCAACCTCATAATCTCCTTATATGCCTCTATAACTTTGTTGGTTACTTCTGTTGTAAGCTTTAATGAAAGCGAAGCTTTTTCAGCTGCAACAGTAACCTGCTCAATACTAGTTATACGCCCTGCCGCATAGTCTGCAGTCATCTTATCGGATTTAACTTGAAGATCATTAACTTCATTGATGGCATCTTTAAGCATTTGAGAGAAATTAAGATCGTTCTGACCAGTAGTTTTTTTGTTTTTTTGTATTTCAAGATTGTGAAGTCCTTTAAGACCGTTTATTCTTTCGATCATCACTTTTCACCCCCTATTGTCTTCCTATATTCAAAGCAGAATTAAACATTGAACGTGCAGTTGAAATTACAGCAGTGTTAGCATCATATGCCCTTTGAGCAGTCATCATATCAACCATTTCTTTAAGCGCTACAACATTTGGGTATCGAACATAACCATCAGCATCGGCATCTTGATGTGTAGGATCATACACAAGCCTGAAAGGAGCGGGATCTTCCTCAATAGAATCGACCTGAACACCTGAAAAACTGTTTGCGTCATCGTCGTTGAACCTACTATCGAGTATTTCACGGAAGGTAACGTACTTTCGCACGTACGGACCGCCATCTTCGGTTCTTGTGGTTTCGGCATTGGCTATATTTTGAGCAATAACATTAAACCGCATTCTTTCGGCCGTCATGCCGCTTGCTGCTACATTCATAGATCTAAAGAAGGATTCCATTTATCATCGCACTCCTTTTATGACAGTATTATACCGCTGAATCGAATAGTTCATAAGACGGGTAAGTCCGTTATAGTACATACCGTTTA
>Ga0116182_1000669_pt1 | contig 37158 bp, 43 predicted proteins | sample AD_UKC077_MetaG_FD_89805 | JGI IMG/M metagenome (GOLD analysis project Ga0116182, IMG submission 89805) | Active sludge microbial communities of municipal wastewater-treating anaerobic digesters from USA - AD_UKC077_MetaG | ecosystem: Engineered > Bioreactor > Anaerobic > Digestate | place: USA...
TTCCTCCTTAGGGAATTTAAATTTAATTAATGTGTGTATGTGTAATGATAAGTTTACCCTCTTTATCGGGAGCCGTTTGTACATAATTTCATTCTAAGTTATATTATTATATACAGCTTAGAATTAGAATGAAGAATTCCAGAATCTCTAACATATTTTCACCTCCGATCCTAGAACTTAGAAGATTGAATATTTCTATTCTTTCTTCATATTAATAATATATATATGGAATTTCAATATTCTAGGAAAAATATATTCTTATAACAGTATCATACTGAATTTGTAATTAGATATACATCTGTATATCTACATATCATATTATTTATTCTTAAGAAAGATAGGTGATCATAATGCCTAATAATGACAAGCTCGATGAGTTATTACGTAGACATGGTGTTGATGGAGACATAAAGACACCTGAGTCTGAAGTGCCTGAGGTACCTGCTGAATACAATCCAATCAGTAAAGAATCCGTTCCTATGGAGACCGCTGATCCTCCAACATTTGAACCCCATACACCAGTACCATATATCACTGATCCAGATAAGGTTTCAACTGAAGTTGAAGCCGATGAGATTGATTATGGTGATAACGATATGGAAGAAGAAATGCAGTTAGAGGATGATCTTCGTACCAAGGAACGTGAAGCAATGTATGCTGCAGCGAAGAAGAACGAAATCCCCAATGCTTTCCAGCCACCCGATGAAAAGGATATGAATTACAATCGTGATGCAATCGGTTTTCAATCCGAGAAGCTCGCAATCGTTGCACAGATGGTCAACAGAGTTGTTGCAAAGTATCATATCATCTCCGGAGAAATTCCAAATGTGAGAACTCTTGATGATGGTAGAACTGTTCAGAAGATGCATATCATGGGTGAATTGATTGACCTTTATCATAACAACGGCGAGGTTATAACTCCTGAGTTTGAGAACATCATTTTGTCAAACTGGATTCTTCCGAATGGAAAAACCGCACGTGAATCTTTAAATGAAACTGGAACTGCTTCTGAAGTTGCTCCAACAATATCATCGATGCTTAAGACAGAACCAGTTGACTTGACAGGTTCTACTGAAATCAATATTAATGTTGAACCAAATACTCCCGTGACTGTAAATGTTGATGAATCAATTACTGCAAACATTAATAAGGTTCGTGAGATCAATGTTAATGTTAAGGAAGTCACAACTGAAGAATTGAACAAACGTGTTGTTGTTAACAACTCCGCTGAACCTGGTATCATTAAACCATATGACACTGGAATCAATGATCAGCCTCTGACACTTCCTCGTTCGGCGTACAGATGTGTATTGTCTGCAATCAACTGGTTCGATTTTGTGAAACTCACAATGTCAGCACCAACAGCTAGTATGGCTGATGAAGAACTTCGTAAATGGAGTATCATATATAAACATATTAAGAATGTATCGATCGGTGAATTTACTGATTTTGCAGATTTCTTAAAGAAAACCAAATTCGGTGATAGAGAACTTCTGATGTGGGCTCTGTTAGTTGCAACTGCAGATCCTGAGGAGAACATTCCACTTCAGTGTGGTAATCCTGACTGTAAGAAGATCACGACGTTTAAATATTCACCTGCTAAACTTCTTCACTTTGATGAAAAGCTTCTCCCGAAACATTATAAGGATATTGCAAACGCATCTGGATTTCCAGCTCTGAGACTGTTCAATGAAAAGGCTGATACTCATACTCTGTACACACTCCCATCAACTAAGATCACAGTTGAGTTGAGAGAACCTACAGTATATGAACAGATCTTCGAGAAGATTCCTCAGATGAACGCACTGTATCAGCGTTATAAACCTGATTCAAATATGGTTGATGATCTCAGAAATAATGCAAATCCAGATAATGTATTTGGTGATGATATGGCTGATTTCCAGCTCATGTTGTCTATGATGCTTTCAATATCTGCAGTTATTATTCATAAGGATGGAACTGATTACAGATATGACAAATGGGATAGAATTGAAGAAGTCATTACAACATCACTTGATACTATTGATTCTGGTGTTCTGATGAAACTCACACAGCGTGTTGCTGAACAGAACAACTGTTTCTCATTCTATATTTCTGATTTCGTTTGTCCACACTGTGGTCGTCGTGAAGCCAGAATCCCGATCAATGATATATCAGGTACACTGCTTTCCCAATTATCTCGAAGGCTGACCAGTATCGAAATCAACTTGAACGACATGGAATCGAATTGATTAATACGGCTCAACTATTGAAGAATATAATTCCAATAAACGTACTGATGAATTTGCCTTTGTCATTTGTACACCGGCTGAGAGATTTGAGAATTGAGCAATTAAAGGTTCAAAATCAGGAAGAGGAAAAGGCTATAAACTCAGGTGATATTGCTTTTAATGCAGACACCTTAAATGACATACTCGAAGAAGGTTTGTGATCATATAGAGGTGATTCTATATGAATACAACAACATTAAACGCATATGTTTATATGCTAATAGTATCAAACGGATTCAGTTATGTTGTTAACAACTTTGAACAAATCCGTTCAGATTATTACAACGCTAAAGAGGTGAATCAATAACCATGTTCAACATTGATAGATCTCACGTTAAAGATTTCGAGTCAACATATACAATGCATCGTTATTTGATCAATAGGATGAATATATTTTCATTAAATATATCATTGATAAATAATAAGCATAGATATCTTGATCGTGAGACATACAACACATGTTTCAGAAATGCCCTCAGTGATATAGAACTTGTCAGCGATCCGATTGAAACCATCGTTCCATATACAGATGAGGAGACTGATGGTTTTAAGAATGACCGTAAGTTCTATTTGAACTTTGAAAATCCTGAAGCAAAAACAATCACTGAACGTATTGATGCTGATGTTATGAGAGACACACTGCTTCCTGGTAGTGAACTTCAGACAAAGTTTATCAATAATGAAGTATCATTACAGGATCTGATCGATGATGTTTATCTGTATTTTATTATAACAAAATACTGTGAACAGATTGATCTGTTACGTTTTCAGATGTTCTCAAACATGACATCACTCATCGAATACACCGTTGAGTTTGTAACTCCGAAGGTGTTAAAAGATTATATCGTTTCAAAGAAATTGAATGAAAAGAAATATGCAGATAAGTGTTCTGACATCATATTTAATCCATCATTTGCAAAAGAAGTACAATTCTACAATGATGAAAAGATGGTGGAACCATACGGCATTAAACCATTCAATTTACAAACACTACTCATCCAGATTGCATCAAACACTGTAATCAAAACTGATACATTGATGCTGCTTGGAATATATGGTGCAATCTCATTTGCAATGTCAGAAATACGTAAACACGATACCGAACATGTTTCACCATGTGTCGAATTTGTAAAACGTATATCAAATGAATACATCAACGCATAATATTATGAAATATGCACGGGGTAATCCCCGTGCATATTTATATTTTCATATTTATATCATTATTTCGGTAACAGTCATGTACTGTTCAATATTCAGAAGGAGGTTTATAAAATGAAAGGAAACGTTTCATTTCATCGTGTGATGAATAACAGTTCTGACATTAAACAAAAGATGGAGTCTGTAAACAAATACAGTTTGTGTGGAGTTTCAGCATTGGGATTTCCATCAAAGAATTCATCTGTTAGAACATTGATGTTTTCCAAACATGCATCACAGCGTGTTGTATTAACACATGGAGAAGTTGCTCGTATCTTCACAGGAGCTGAAGATGCATATGGTGTTTTATCATCATATTTCATAACAGCAAAAAGTGATCTGGTGTTGGAACGTAAGTTTGTTAAATATCCAAACACACCATATTCATCAATCTTGTACATATTCCGAAATGTCAAGACTGGTAAGTATATGTGTCATCTTGCAGAAGCTGTTCATTGGAATACTGAAAAGTACGGTTTCCAAAATATCGATCTGTTGGATAAACCTTATCATGAGGGTAGTGTTATTCCAGAAGGAACTGTGATGTCCAAGACAACATCATACAATGATACTAATAAATACTGTGCAGGTGCAAATCTTCGAGTGATGTATACACCATTACATGATCTGACAGAAGATGCAATCATATTATCAGAATCAGCACGTAAGAAACTTGAATACTCAATGGTCGATAGAGTTGTTGTTGATATATCTGAAAAGATGTTTATGTTAAACAACTACGGTACGATCGATAAATATAAATCATTTCCTGATATCGGTGAATCTATCCAGGATGGTGTATTATGTTCATTACGTGAGATCTCAGCATTCTCATCTCTCAGTGAAGCAATGGTTCCTCATATTAATGATGTTAATTATTATACAGATGGAATCGTTACTGACATCGATGTATATTCGAACTGTAATGAAATTCAGGATAAACAGTTGAATTATTATCAGCAGTGTCTGACATCTTGGTATCAGGATATATATGCATATATATCAACCATAATATCCGATATCGATCAGGATGATACGAAGCTTCTTGATATATATCACAAAGCAGAAAAATATCTTACCAATGCGAAATGGGCAACCAAGGAGAAGCTTCCGTATATCTACGTGGTATTCAAGATATTACAACCGAAAACAATTGACCACGGTCAGAAGATCACCGGTCGTCATGGTAACAAATCTGTTGTATCGGAGATCATACCTGATGAACTTATGCCAAAAGATCAGTATGGTAATCATGTTGAAATGTTGGCAAATGGTTTCTGTCCAACAAACAGAATTATTACATTCGCATTATACGAACCAACGATCACATTCCAGATGGAGTGTATTCATAATCACATTGTTAACAACAAGCTTCCAAAAGAAGAAGCGTTTGAACTTGTGATCGAATATATGAAATTATTCAACCATCAGTATGCAGCCCGTATTGAAAAGAAGTGTAAACTCAATCCGGATAAAGCTTATGCGGACATTGTCAAAAATGGATTGTATATGATGTTACCTCCATTTCAGGAAGAAAATGTTCGTGATGCAATCATTACAGCATATGAACGTTGGGATATATTCCCGTACTTCGAATGGAAAACAAAACTCCGTCATCGTTGGATCACACAGCGTAAACGTTACGCAATTGGATATCAGTATACATGGGTTCTTAAACAGGAGGCATCCAAGAACATGTCTGCTGTTGCAACTGGTCGTACTACCTTGTATGATCTCCCTGTTAAGACATCAAACTATAAGAATCGTAAAATGAAATATTCAGATAATGCAATCAAGTTTGGTGAATATGACACTTACGGATTCCTCCAGGTTGTTGATGTTGAGACATTTGCAAAACTCACAACATACTATCGTGGTTCACAGTATGAAGATAATTCATTATTGATGTCACATCTTAATGATATGGGTATTCCTGAAGGTGCAATCAATCTGTTCCCGCAGCTTGATTGTCTCAAAGCATATCTGAAAGCAATCGGTATTAAACTTGAAGATGACTTCACAGTCAATTCGATAAACTCTATTGATCAAGAAGAAGACTTCATGATTGGTAACCATGAGATTAAAATATCAGGTGGTTTCTTAAGAGCTGTGCTGGTAATATATTCATATTATTCACAGTACAAGAATTATCTGAAACTTCAGAACAAACGTCATGAAGCAACTGTTGATATGACGGTGTTCGTTAAACAGATGCTCAAAACTGATGTATTTGCTAACAAGTCGGATGAGTATATCAGTATTGCATTTACCAAATTCTTCGATATGATGAATATCCTTGATGAAGAGAAATTCCTTAAGTAAACGATAAAGGGGGTTAAAACCCCCTTTATTACTATATTTTTTGTATGCTGAATGAGAGGTAAGATGCTAGAATTCCTAGAATTTTATAATTCGATATATATATTATTTAAATGGATAAAAGAAATTGAACGCTTATCAAATCCATATAAATGATTATATAAAATAAGAGGGATTAGGTATAAGAGTCGTTTAGGTTATCCAACATTACGGGAAGGAAAACTCGACAGCAACCCACGAGAGGAGGATCATATGGATCCAGTAACAATAGGCATTCTGGGAGGACTCATACTGAACACAGTAGGCAATGTCGGAAACGGTATTGCTAACTACAAGAACAGCGCTAAAGCTGAAAGAGCTTTATATGCCGTAGACCGCATCAGGACTCAGATCAAAGAGAACAATGCAAGTGTTGGGGAGGACATCAGCGCTATTAAGGCTGAGGTTGATAATACAAGAGCTGATCTTGATTCTGCATGGAATTTTATCAGATATCAGCAGTCAATACCACCTCAGCAGCCTGTGCAGCCTCAGCAGATCATCCAGCCACCAGTACAGCAGCAGGTTGTACAGCCTCAGCCGTCAATACAGGAACAGCTCCAGCCAACTCAGCTTGAGCAGCTGATCGATGCTCTTAAGCAGACAAATAAGAATATCTCTGATCTGAAATCAGACGTTGAGGATCTGAAGCAGGGAAAGTAATTCAGCCGGTTGAACCGGCTGATGAGCCTTCCATTTATAAAACACAAAAGGCGATTCGAGAAGCTCGCCGAAAAAAGAAAAAGAATCAGGGTCTTTAAAGACCCTGATTCAAATTACAATTGAACAACATGAGGGGGAGCAAAATAACTCCCCAACTCATTTTTTGTTTAAAAAACATTAACTTCATTAAAGAACGATACATCGGAAGCATATTGTCTTGCTGAATATGGATCATCTTGTGATATGGTTGTACCTGCATAATCTCTGTGAGTATAACCGTATTCATCAAACTCATATCCTTGTTCATTTGTTTTTATTATATCACGTCGCATCTGTTCTTCATGTCCAGTTGTTGGAATCATGTTGTTGATGATGTCGTCTTGTTGTTTTTCTTCATATTCCTTCATCGCCTTCTGGGATGAATCAAATGTACAGAGTTCTTTATTGATTCCGAATCTGTTAAGATCCTTACCATAGAACAATACAAACACCGTATGCAAATATGACATAACAACATCATCATGTGCACCAAGTTCAGCAGCAATCTTTCCAGTTTTGAATATTGTAAGAGTGTTCAAATCTTGTACAAGAAATGGAGTATTCAGTTTATCACGATGATCACGAACTAATGTTTTTAACAATGTCATCATTTCATTACGAACACCGGGAGATACATTGGTTCCAATATATTGACGACCGATTGCTTTTTCCTTTAATGATGTTTCTAATGGTTCAACGATTGTTGCATTTTTTGATATATCCAATCTTGGATCATGATACACACGTCCAATAAGACTACCTTCCTGGAAGAAATCCATAATAGGTTTACCAACACCATTTGCTTCTGGACAGAACAATGCACGAGGTAACATTCTTGCCAATGATGTTATCACTCTCATCAAATCGAATGGTCCCATATAAGGAGATTTACATTCAGCAACAATCTTCAACGTATATGGATGTACAATGGTGATCGCAGTGTTGTCTCCACCGGTACCAGCTGCAATATCGATTCCTATGAGATATGGAATATTAATATCGAAGTATTGATACTCTGCCATTAAGTCAACATCATGAATCTCATGTTTAAAGACATACAATACATATTTATCCAATAACAATATTTCATAATCATGTTTGATAACGTGATTGTTGATATAATCCATATCCTCTTGACGGAAGAGAACTTGTTCCGCACCACGATAACGTTGTAACAAAACACCTCGACGATACTCGTCCATCTTGTTGGCTTCAACTGCACGCTGATATTGTTCCTTCAACCATGCTTCGGATTTACGCAACTGCTTATAGTCGAATTCAATATAAAGTTTTGTAACTGCTTTACCAATGTTTTCACCAACGGCGGTTCCATTGAACATATCTTCGAGTTGCTCATCTGTCAGATCATAGAACTTTTCTGAGAAACGTGGTGTTGCATCAATCATTTTCTGCGCCGCCTTGCCAGGCTGGGAATCCAAGTTACCGGGCGTCGATGTATAGAATATACATGTACGACCATGATTCTCTTTTGCAATTGAACGTGCAGATACCATCGCAGGTGAACAACCTTCGACGACGTTATCAATATATGGAATATATTCCCACTCATCAATGAACGCAACAAACAATGTATCACCACGAAGGATGTCTCTTGCATGATCGGGTGAATCGGATGATGCTTTTACTGCAATCTCAGTACCGTGTGCTCCATATTTAAGAGATTTCAGTCCTGGAGGTTTCTTCCATGTAACCCATGGATTTGCCCATTTCGGTCCTGCTTCAATATAATCTCTTAACATACCAGCGTTACGTGTTGAGTCTGCATCTTTTATATGCAGATAAGGAATGTTGATGTTGTTTTGATCATATATGAATGCGTGTTGGATCAATGCGGTTGCAGTGGTTGTTTTATATGTCTGACGAGGTTGACATAATTCAACATCGATCGAATGGATATAACACCATATGGTTGCATGCGCAGCACGATGTAAATATAATCGATATGGTTTGGGAGCACCCTTTGCGGGAACTCGAACAACCTCACGGGCATAAAACCACACGTTATCTTTTGCTTCAAGTACAAGATATCCAATCTGTTCAGGTGTCAGATTCTCATCAAATGGATCTAAATCTTGTACACCAAATTGAGGATATTTAACTTCCAAACATTGATACCATCGTTTTATACCAAGATCTTTTAATTCTCTTGCAGTCTCAAGAAACGATGTGTTCTTGGTACCGAAATCATAATAACCTTTCTTATGAGTAATCGGATCAACGATCTCAACTATTTTACTCATATCATGACCTCCTTTGTTGAGATTTATCTGTGGGTTTTCGATAATATTGAGATTCCATATATATTATTAATATGAAGGATATAGTAATATATCCTTCATTATACTATGAAAGGAGGTCATCAACATGAAAGATGACCGCATATTATTCGAAGAAAGGATCGAGACTCTTAGAAAACTCGATCCGAAAAGTGACACCTATGAGCGCCTGTACATGCTTACAGCTATCATGGCTGCCATTTATAATTGGGGTGTGATCGACCCCATGATCAAGGAGGTGAAATAATGAACAAAGAGTTTAAAATCTTAACACCTATAAGTCGACGTATCAAACATCTCCAAAAACTTGAAAGAGCTCTTGATGATCCCGGAATGAGATGGACAGATATAGTCCGTCAAATTGACGATCAACAACTCCTTGATTTCATGGAGTTGTACATAAGAGCGGGAGGTATAGATGAAAAAGCTAAACGCTGTTTCGTCGAGAGGTGTAAGATTCTAGAGTTTGAAGCTCTAAAGGATTATTCAGACAAAGAAAGAGAGCTCAGACTTGAGGAAACCATGAGGAAACAGGTTAGACGACCTGATCCTAAGGATGAGGCATATTATGCTCAGTACATAAAAAGCAAATAAATTTAAACCCCGCACACCAGCGGGGTTATTTTTTGTTTTCTATATACATATTATTTTTTTGAAAGGAGAGTGATCTATATGATCGATTTTGATAAATTACTTACATACAATCCAGAGGTGACCCATGTGTTTCATGGTAAGATAATGGAGTGTGATATGCGAGAAGCATCATTACAAATATCCGAGGTGTTTCATTATCTACCACAAGAAGTCATCGATGAATTAAAACTGTTACCAAAGAAAGAACGTGTTGTCCGTGTTGGTAATATTCAGAAACAGGATCCATCGTTTTCGGATAAGTATTATACGAAACTCAAAGAAGTAAGAAAACATTTCATTGAAGTCAACAACATCGCAGATGATGAAATCATTTCATTACACTCGGATGCAATATTTATTAATACGAAGAAGCAACTGAACATGATTGTTGATGATATCGAATTCAAATCAAAACACCAATGGACATCATATATCAAATATGAAAATATTGAGATGTTCTATAATGATGATAATGAAACGGTCACATATAAAGGTATACCAGATGAGTTATTAAAGATTCACACGATCGGGTTATGTCGTCACATTCTCAAGATGTTTAAAATGATTGAGAACGGTGACGATGATGTGTTTGCATATTTATCAGCATATCAAACAAAATATCTCAAGGGTGAATTAAGTGATAACACATATCTTCCATTTGGCAAAGTGAATGGAAATAAGTTTCATGATAATTTGAAACTGTTATCATACTTATGTAAAATTGCAATTAAGGAGTGTTAACAATGGATGTGTTTGAAATCTGTATTCCATATCTGTCAATGAGCAATCGTAAAACGATGCTGGTTGATAAAGTATATGGACAAACACGTGAGGAAGTCGATATGTTTATTAAACAACATAATCTGCGAGTGTATGATGTCAATGTGGTAGATGTTGAATCATTATCATCCGATGTTAATGATCTGGATCTTATCAGTAAATGGTTATTTGCATCAAATCAAGATTCATCTCAATATGTTATATATACAACAGAATCAATTGTCCACGAAGCAATTGAGCATGTTGGTGAACGTTTGACTGAAGTGTCGATGTTTGGTGATGCAATTACAAGAACTGATATTCCAATAATCGATATAATAAATCGGTTGATTGAGAAACTGAAACATTCTATCATATTGGATTATCTGTTATTAGATACGTCACTTGTGGAATGTGATGAGGTTATGAGTCATTTTAAAACATTTTCAAACAAAGCATTAGACGAACTCACAGATTCACCATCCGAAACAGATGGTCTCAGTGATTATATCTATGAGTCGTTACATAACAATTCATATATGAAATGTGTCAAACCTGAAGCAATCACTATCGAAGGTTATGTAGAATATATTGCTGATTGGTTAACTGATAAAATTGAAGGAGCTGAATAACAATGGCAAAATTAACACCGGCTGAAATCGTGATGTCACATATTCCGAAGAAGGTTTCAAAATATAAATTCATTATCAAAGATAGTGACTTCTTTGATGAATTAACAAAAGATGAATCATTTGATATGAATTTACTTGATACGATACGGAATAATCAACTGGTTGATATTGGTTATAATCAAACATTTGATTCGTATGATCGTGATGTTGTTGCAAAAGCCAAACAACCAACAACGATTGATCCAGATCGTCATATTGTTGTATCTAAACAATTGATCACCAAAGCAGATAAGAAACTGTTGAACGTATGTATCAGTACATTCGATTATGAAGATGCATCATATGTGATGATCAAATTTGTATATGAAAAATTTGATATCGTTGAAATATTCCTGTTGGTAAAATGATAATATAAAAGTGTGCGGGGATATCCCCGCACACCTTATAATTTTTTTTATGGACGAATCAAAGCTGATGCGTTGTTGTTTGTTGAGGTTGTTCTTGTAGCCGGGTCGTCACGATATGGATTATCGATTGGGAACGCCAGCACTCCAAGCACCATCACCAGGAGCGTTGTTCTGGTTGTTGTAGATAGTGCTGTGGTCAACCGGTTTGAGAGTATGATCGTTAGGCATAACTCTCTGGAGACCCTCATCATAGTCAGATGTAACAACAGGAGCATTTCCAAGACCACTCTGAACAGCGTCAAGTGATGGACGCTTACCGCCGTTGAACATAGCAGAGTTGATATCACCATATGTGTTTGTAGCTCTTGTATCGAAGAATGCATCACCAGCACCAGGATTGAAGTTCAAGCTGTTGCCGAATACTGCAAACTGACGAACATATCTTGCTGCGAGATCGTTTACATATGTTGACTGAACGAACTGACAGCTGAATGCAAGCTGAAGTGTTTCGATCTGTGACTGACCAGAGTTGTTTGAGTTGAATAATGTATTACCAACCTTTGCAACTGGGACACAGCCGAGTGCCATAACAGCACCATCACATCTTGCACCTGAACGATCAAGTGCGATGATGAGGAATTCAGCAACCTCCCATGCAGGAGATGGTTCCAATGCAGATGCATTTGCACCAGTGTTAGGAGCGAATACACGCTGCGGTGTATTGTCCTGTTTACTGATAGAACCTGCAACGAGACCATGGTATGTTGTCAGACCTGTGATCGGATCTGCGATACCATCGGCCCACATGTTGTGGAAGTTTGTACCAGGACGACCAACAAGTTCAGGAACCTGAATTGTCAGTGTCTGCTGTTGCTGCTGTGACTGTGTTGTCGGGAAGTTGATCTGTCTACCGCTGAAACCACCCTGGAGTGGTGCAGGTGTCAATGTAGCATCACCGATGTTGCATGTGATACCTGTGTTGTAGTATTCGATCATCTTTTTGTAGGTTGCGAACTCTTTATTTGTGAATGCAGAGCCGTTGGAACCTGCAAAGTAGTGCATCAGGAAGTATGGTCCACGATACATTACAGCGATCAGTCTGTTATTGGTTAATGGGTTAAGAGAACGAAGTGTATGCACATCAGGTGTGAGACCACCGAGCATACCAGTGTACTGTGAAAGATCACCAGTATATTCTCTTATGCCGGTTTGCAATCCAATTGGCATAAAATGTCACTCCTTTCTTTTATGATCCACGGCGGTTTACATTTACGATGATCGGTACCTTTACAACGAGACCACGGAATGTTACATTCACGGTGCATATTATGATGTCTGTACCATCAACGTTTGTATCACGCTCGAAATCAATTGTGAGTGATTCAACAATGTTTCCAACCCAGTTGGAGAACATGTTCTCACACTCAACCTTCATTGTTTTGAGAACTGAATCATCTGAATATTCAAATATATAACGCTCAATCTTCTGACGAAGCAGATATGTGAGCTGAGAAAGTGTTCTCATATTTGACTCCCAGATGAGATCAGATGTTTCATCATCGCTTTTGAATGTACGCTGTGACATTCTGCGAATGTAACCATTCTCATCCACGAGCCATGTATTACCACCAGCGTTCCATGAATCCTCTCTGTACTCCCAGTTGAATGAATCAATATCAGGATACATAGAAACATATTCATCAGGTCTGATGATAGAATAATCGTTTGTGAATGGTTTATTGATGCTCCATCTCTTGCAGTGTGCAATAAGATTATCAGCGATACGCTTCACATATGTGTATGTCATTCCATCAGGAGTTGTGTAACCACCGATATCCCAAGATGCATTTGGATTTGTGAATCTTGTATCGAATGACTTGCTGAGCAATGCGGATGTATTGCCGTCTGCCTGACAACTATCGAAATGAACACTGAATCCAGAACCAGGACCTATAGGTCTTCTCTCCTCAGGGATAAGATCGTATACACGCATGATCATGAGATCATACATAGCCCGCTTAACATCAAGATCAGCCGGAGTCAGATCTTCAATGAGTGATGGATCAAAGATGATTTCATCCTTCTCATCGTCAGTGAATACGACAGATCCGTTGATCCATTCAGAAACAGAGTGATTGATCAATGTTGCAAATGCATTACCAACCACGGTGTTGTATCCTGCATCAAACAGGAACTTTGCAGGTGTCCTGATAGGAGATGTTATACGAGGATCGATTTTACCTCTGAATGCATCTGTAAGCAGTGCAGCATATCTGTACTTGAATTCGATATCAGATATTGTTGGATCATCAAAGAATCCAGCATCACCGAGCTGAATACCGATACCACCAAATTCAGAATCGAGGTTGATACCGTAGTCATCTGAATAGTAATCATCAGGAATAGCAACGTGCTCCTCAACGATCTTGAACAGTGAACCGATAACGTTTTCAATCAGATAACGTTTGATCTGTTCAGGGTTACCAGTAGCCATCGGCATATTGTCACTTGTTGTTGCAACAACCCATGATGCATCTCTGAGAGTAACCTTTGCTCCTGAACCTGAACCACTGACGGTTGTCAAAGCATATTCACCAACCAACTTCGCAGTGGATATGGTTTTACTTGTATCAGCAGGAATGCTGAGTGTAGCGATACCACCTGCAGATTGACCCTTGACAGCCGAAACGATCAACTGAATCTTCTTGCCATCCTCTGTACCAGCGATTACAGTATCACCAACTTTGTAGCCAGAACCTTCAGTTGTGATATCTGCAGGAACGATATTGCTGAAACGCCATGCTGTAATTTTATCACTTGGATATGAGAGTATATCATATTCACTACCATTGAGAGTAGTACCATAAGTACCATCAATAACGGTTGGAACATTACCAACACGGAGTGTGTTGTTCACGATGAGCATTCTGTGGTTGCTGTGAGGATTTGCCTTTGAAGGAAGAGTTGCCATTGTATCGTTTGTTGTGATATCGTAATCATTTACGTATACACCGCCGTATTCAATACCAGACTCAGACTGCTGTGTTCTGAGATCGATTACAACAAAACCAGGTGCGAATCCACGTGTCTTGAATTTCACATCATTATCATTGCCGTTGTACAGTGAGATGACATTCTCGATACCGGTTCTTGTATCATATGTGAGTGCTCTGATTACGTCACCTTGATCATACATTTCGACTGCAGGAGCTGCATCAGTACCTGTAACTTCATACAGTGCGAATGAAGTGGTGATACCAGTATTAGCATCTGCGATATACTTAGCAACAACAGTACCAACCTTGATGCCGTCCTTCAGGAGACGTGCTGAATCAATAGTATCAGTGCTCTCATATACCTTAACGATCTTACTCTGTCTAGGAGTTTCTGAAGAAATTGTTGAAAGGAGTTTAACCTCATCGAACTGTACAGAAGTGATTGCACCAGAATACTGGTTGATATTGCATACGAGTGAGAGACGAGGATTAGCATTCTTAGCACCAGTTGTTGACAGATAGATATCACCAACATATGTTGAACAACCGCTACGAACGACGCCGTATGCATTGTTGATCATGAGATCCTTCAGGTTCTCATAGTTCGGATTATCAGTCTCATTAGCTGGTTTCTGGTATGCGTTATAAAGCAGATTGGTTCTGTCGAGTCTCGGAATATCCTTGTCGATTGCATCAACCTGGAAGAATGGGAGATCGTCACCGAGTCCGCCATTGTACAGATATTTACCTGTGATGATATCGAATGTGTTAACAGTCAGAGTCTTGATAGCCTGATTGATCAACTCGTCACCGATATATTCACCTGTCTGGAGACACTCGTTGTAGTGTTTGATGTATGCGTTGAATACTTCAACAACAGCTTTCTCATTGATAACAGGTTTAAGAACAGAGCTACCGGGATCACGCTGATGAACCTGATTGTTAACTGTTTCAGTGTAATCAAGTCTGTCAACGTTATCGATGTTAACCAGTGATGCAGTGAACTCTTCAATGACTGAAGAAGTACGACTGTCGATTGTTGAGAAAGTGTATATAGCATTGGCAGGTCTCTTAGCCTGGTTTACAGTGTTGACAGCGAGACGCATGTTGTTGTAAACCTGACCGCGACCAGCAGCAACAACTACTGCAAGAACTCTTGTTGTCCAACCATCTTCAGTTGTAACATTCTTGTTACCCTGAGCAATGATAGCCTGAACAAGTTTCTCAGGATTCTTGAAGTTGCTGTGAATAGATGCTGTAGGAATTTCATAAGATGTGAGATATTTAACATGCATCAATGATGCATCAGGATCCCACTTATATCTTATCTGCAGTGTAACAAAGCCATATGTTGAACCTTCAGGTGTCACACGCATGAGCTGAACTGGAGCTCCCTGTGTTATAAGTGAAAGAGGATAATCGATAGCCTGACCATATTTCTTACGATCATTAGCGGTAAGGTTGTTAGCACCATATGCAACACGTACTACATCTGAACGTGTAATCTTACGCATTACATTATCTTCACCCATTGGGAATCCGGAGATAACCATTGTTGAGAAGATAGAGGGATCATCAGCTGTAACAACCGGAACTACACCACGGAAACCGCTGTTGTCGACGATATGTATCAGGGTGTGAGGGAATGGATATTTCATTCCGAATTTACTCTCGATCATATTTTTCATTTCCTTTCATATAAATTTATTCGTACCAATTATATGAATCGCAAATACAATTTATACAAATATTCCATCCCTGCCTATAAATATAGAATCGCATATACCATAGAACCTGGATGCTTATTGATTCGTTTATATAAACCCGGGGATATCCCCGGGTTTATTCATTAGATTATAAAACTTCACTTCCGAGTTTAATAATATCATAACGTCTTCCAAGTTCATCATTGGCTTTGCTGTTCATGAGATCAACATTTGTAATTGGTACATCTGGAAGAGCAGACTGATCTTCGACGATGTTGTTGTTAGAATCAACATTTGCGAAATATGCATCGTTGACATTATCTCTTACGATCACAGCAGGATGAATTCCTGATTGTTCACGTTCGATTTGTAAATTCGGATTTGATATTTCGTCAATCAATGCTTCAGCGGAATCAACACTTGCTGGTATGTAATCTGCAGGAGCCTGTGTTGGTATTGTATCATTTGAAGACAATGATTTGAATATCGAATCAAGAACAGATGTTCCAGTTGGTGCAAGAGTTGATCCGGCCACATCAGTATGATTCTGACCAGCAGCATTTGACTGATTCTGTTGTTGTTTGATTTTGATATCTGCGATGTTTTTCTTAACAGCAATCTTCTCTTTGTTTATAGATGTGATAGCATTACGTGCAGCAGTGATTGCCTGGAATGCAGCAACGTCATCTTCGGTCAAACCGAATTTATTTTTATCATTAATAGATTCCATAAACTTTTTCTCAAATGCTTTCAACGTTCTCAGTTGATCAGCAGCGGTTGCATTCAATGCAGTGATGTCGGAATTGAATATTTTATTAGGATCGATCTTATCACTCAATGGTGGTAATAATGACATGTCATTCATTGTTCTCATGACGGGTGAAGAACTCTCCCAATGTGATGAAATGTATGGAGACATATATTGATTCAAACGATAATATGTTGGTTGGGTTCTCAATGTTTCATAGTTGCCTTCCCATGATGGACATTGTGTTGAACCTGATGGATTTGGCTCAACGTATGTTTCTTCTGATTCAGTTGTTCCATATTTGTTAAAACAACTATAAATATCTGCTAACGACATAAGTTTACCTCTCTTCATTTGAATTCATCCAACGTTGAATACAATTAAAACAGTCACATGTTTCATCATCGTTGAATGTACATTTAGGTTTTGATCCAAGTAATGATAATATACAATATTCATTTGTATCATGATACTTTGTCAGATTATCATTCATTGTTACAAGAATATCAAATGTACAATGTTTGTTTAATGATTCACGATGAGGTATCCCATTAGTTAATCTGAATAATCGTTTAGGATACATTTTCTTTTCATGTACTTCAGTTTTCGGTTTAAGCAACTTTAAGAACTCGGGACTTATGAATGTTGGAATATGTGCCATACAAATCATCTCCTACGGAATAAACAAATCACAGTTTCGTCAATGTGTACAATGCAGATGTAAACTCAAGACCGGTTTCATAGATACCAGTGCCTTGGAGTCTCATATTATTTATTTTTGCACGCATCAAACGATCAGCTTCTTCATTAGCTTCATCAGTCATCAATCCACAACTCTTAACAGTATCACCATCATAGTCACCGTTCCATTTCTTAAGATTACTATTCGATGGTGTGAGTGTATCCTTGAAGAATGTTGCAACATGATGATGATCCATTGTTGTATCGACATGTGGATAGTATGGAAAATGTTCATTTTGGAATGTGATATCGTCTGTTACAATTGTTGATAATATTACAACACGTGTGAAAAATGCACCAAGATAATTACCAATCGGATATCGTACGGTGTAACAATGACGATTGGCGTCAACGATACCATGTTTTGCAGCAATATAAATAACGTCAGTGAGTGTTAACGGTCGAGTGAATGTTTCCTTTTTGCGATTGTCATATAATGTGATCATGATAGGTTTCTGATGTTCGGGGTCAAGATACATTATACGGAAACGAGCACCATAATTTTCACGATACACATCAAGCATATCAGCAATTGCACGTTCGTCATACATGTTTGCCAACATTGTACCGTTAACTTCATCTGGATTGTTGTGGATCATTTTGATATTGTTTACTGATAAGAATTGTTTAATTTGGAATCTTAAGATCGGATTGAATAATGTACATAATGTGTGTAATGGATATCCAGTATCAAATATACCAATCGGAGGTTCATCATCTTTATATGTTGGAGCAGATATAACATTTCTCGCAGTCCATACAGCAGTTTTCGCCAACAGGTTCTTTTGTAAGAATCCATTTTTGGTTCCGAGATATTTCTGAATGTATGTATATAATTCAACAATTGAATCTTGAAGTTTATTATGAACCTGAGCAGCGGTTGTTGTTACACGGGCAGTGATGCTTTTAAATCCTAAGATCTTCATATAGATCGAATTGATTTCTGACTTAACAGCACGACCATTCTTCATACCAATCGGACGGAAGTTTGGTGGCAATACCAGCAGTTTGTTGATAAATATGAGATCTTTAGGACACTTAGTCAGAATATCAATATTGTCATCACTACGAGTTTTCAATGTTTTCTTGATATCAATATTATTCCATATTTTATACAAATCAACCATACCGGAATATTGACCATCGGGAGATTCAACCAATACACCATTCTCCAAATTGTATCTGGATAAACCATATGCGCATTTACGTAATGCACCACCACTACGAGCGATTATGGTTTTTGCAACCATTGGATTGAATACTCTGATTGGTAATTTTATATAACCACATTTGTACCAACGTTCATTTGGTGTTGAACCAAAGATCTCTTCAGAAAATAATCCCTCTGGATTATAAACATTTTGAGATCTGTAGATGACAGATGAGGTTACTTCTTTAAGATCATTGATTTTAATATCTTCTTCTATATTATATAAACCTTGTACTTTCATACATTTCATTCCTTTCGTAATGAATTATTACGTTCGAGTTTTCGTTTATAAATGAAAACAATATTTATATCATTTTTTTGTAAAGAGAGTCAACATCTTTATACATTTATAATCAGAAGGAGGATTAAAAATGATTGACTACATTATTGACAATGATGACAATCCGATGATGGACGTCAAGATCAATCTTGGTACTGACAAACCATTATACAAGTATGTCATCAAAGCATTAAAATCTTTGGAGATTATCAATCTTCTCAGATTGTATCCAATCAAAGATGCACCAGTTGAAACGTATCCATTTCTGTATGTTGGAAACTTCAAATGGAACCCACACCCTCATCCATCAGAACTCCAAACACGTAGACGTGAAACGGGTACAAAAATTCAAACGAAGAGTATTGCCGATATCCGAGTCGGTTTACTTGATTTTGATATTGTATGGGGTGCACGTGACAAGAACAAATTTTTGGAGAAACACATTGATCACAACGTTATTATGATTCCAATTGCAGATGAGCATGGTCGTTATCTGTTGGATAACATTTTGTATGCTGAATGGCAGTTGGTTGATAAATTCTTATATCCATCTGGTAAGAAGTCAGTTACATTAAAATCATTACTCCCGATCGTAGTTCGTCGTTCTGAACATGATCTGGTGTCGATGGATGGTTTTGTAATAAAATGCACCAAGGTGATGGATGTAATGATATTCAAAACATATGAACCAATCATCTCGTGTTTCATGCATATAACATCACCACTGTCATTCCTCGGTGTATATCCATTAATCCAGTTTGTGGATACTGTTATGAATGATAAAGCTGATTGGGAATATTATAAACCTCTTGATGATGTCGATATTTATATCAAGGGATATCGCAAAGGTTTAGAAGAATTCGAATATGTCAGATCCGTAGTGTACATGCTTAACACACTGATCAAAGAATATGAACCCAAATCTCTTGATGAACTGACAGATCCAGCATGGTGGGTATACCAGTTATCATATTATCCGAATAATGAAATTGAACATCGTGGTGCATGTAATGTAATGCATGTTGCACGAATGCTTGATACAATATCTGCATGGGAACTTCCGATACCTGCATCAGATAAATGTAACATGGTTTCATTGTTGAGATATGTATTACAAACTGAATTCACTGACATCAATATATATTCATTTGAGAATAAGAGAATCAGATTGAATGAAGTTGTATCAACGATCGTAACTGCAAAAGTATCCGATAGTCTGAAGAGACTTTTCAGATTTGGAATATTGGCAAAAACCAAAGATTCAGAATCGAGTATGAAGTTCGCACCGAATTTAATCATATCGAAGATTCATTCATTGGGAACAATTCATACAACCGATTTCACAAATGATATGGATTATTATCAATCCATGAAGCTCACGAGGAAAGGTCAATTAGCGGCCTGACATCTCATATATGCGGGAACGTCTCGTGCTACGTGAGGGAAGAACGAGAGGCGACTTATAGTTTACGAACAGAATAAGCGTTGGGTAAAGCTTTAACTACCAAATGTCGAATGGTAATGCTGTAGACTTCCGAAAGGTATGGTAATAAGGTTAAAGATACATCCTCAATCCGCATCCAAGGAATGATGTTAAGTCATCGTCATTCCAGGATCAACGACTATCCCAATGGGAGTACACTCGCAAGCTGATGGTGGGTGGATACGAGATGCATATGATTGTCGTGATGATAAGCATATGAAGATATAGTCTGCTCTTTAGGGAAATCCTAAAGACGTTCTAAATGAACTGCGTGAAGTTGCGACTCACGTGAACGCATGGCCTAATTCGCTTGGTAATACTGATTCTCACAAGATTGGATTCTCACACAGACAGTTGAATCCATCCCAGATCGGTAAGATCGATTTGTATGAATCAGTAAAAGATGTTGGACAAACATCAATGTTGTCTCCATATGCGGATCTCACTGATTTCCGTAGTTACGATAGAGACAAATATCCAAATATAAAATATGATCTTTACAAATTTATCAAACAAGAATTTGAAGAGATTTTAGCAGTTGAATTCCATTGTTCATCGATCGAAGAATATAATGATATCATTGACAAGTTATGTCATGAATCCATTATCACATTGGATCATTTTATTCCAGATCTGGTAAACAACTCTGAGTTCTTCCATTTCATTAAAAATAGTAAAGGTGGTTTCTAAATGAATTCAAAGGTTGTATATACAGTCTTCAAGGGTTCAATCAATAGAGATCTGAAAACGGATTATATATTCACAATTGATACCGACCCTGCAAGTAAGTATCGTAATGTACGTGTGATGCCAGAACATCACACTACATACGTTCGTCCAAACTATTCGATCAACATCTCAGAAGGTTTTGAAAAACCCAATGTGTTTGTTCCTAATGTACATGTACCATGCGTACTTGATATCATCTCGAAAACATTGAAAGCAGTAACTGAACACTTCAAAGAACTGTATCCAACAATTGGTGGTTCTGATTGTGATATTGATCCTGTTGCACTGGATACATTCTCACGTGATCATGCGGTTGCGGTTAATGGATATTCGGCACTGCCATGTATCTATGTAACAGCTGAGGGTGAATGCAAACCTGCTATCAGATTGATGTCACCTAAAAATGAATCTGTTAAATTACCATTGGCTGATGCAATCGTATTATCAAAGAAGCTTGAAAGGTTTGATCCTGATATGTTCAGTATGATGGTTCTATTTAATACAAAGGCAGCTGGAATATAAATATTCCATATATATATTATTCAAATGAGATAGGACGAAAGTCATATCTTTGGATCCGATTATAATAAACCAGAAATCAGAAATCTGTATCGGATCCACTATCCCTCCCCTAAGCTCCAACTGGGGGAAGGATTGTTCTACGATAAAACAGTGGGACCTTGAGTACGATGTTATCCGGACATCGGAAATTGGAATCCTATAAATTGGGGTAGTTTACTGTCTACTCCGGATTCATGTTAATCCAGCCCGGGGTGTCTCCCGGGCTGGAGCCTCCTTTTTACAGGAGAGATTTTTATGGAGGTGATTAAAATAACCAATAGAGAACGAATAAGACTGACGGTTCATATGGCGCTCGCATTTAAGAACGCTGGGAGATTGGATAAGATCATTAATGAATATAATAAAAATCCAATCAAATATGAACAAGATCATCCGGATTTCGATCTTGAAAAAACAATAAGAATTCGTCAAGAATTCTTGGATGCATTTGATGATGCATTCACAAAATTAAGGGAGGCTGCTGCAGATGCAAAACATTAAACCAAAAAACCCAAAAGACGATGATCATACATATTCTGATCTGACATTACTGTATACCAAACAAGAATTGGCAGACAGAATATCGTTACTCTACCAGATCAAATACGAGACAGAAGCAAAAATGAAAAAGGAATCATTACAGCAATATGATTCGAAAAAGTATAATTCCGCAATCGATGAACTAAATGAAATCCTTGCAGAATTATTACGAGATTTCGATTAAGGAGGAAATAACCAATGTTACCAACATTACCGGAAACAACAAAGGTGTTCGTATCCCAAGCGATGCAACATTCAACACCCGAGAAAGTTCATACTGAACGTATGCAAATTATAGCAAAACTCCAGAAGCTGTATCCGGAGACTAATTTCATACTGATAGATCAGTATGACATTCAGGACCCACCCGAGTGGGAATCCAAAACGCCCAGAGGTATCAGATGGGCAAAACTCGCAAGATCGATCGATATGATGGCTGACGCGGATCTGATTGTATTCACATACGATGCAATAGATTACAATCAGACTGGCATACTTGCACCTGGTTGTCTGTCCGAACACACAGTCGCAAGTAAATACCAGAATGAATATCCAAATGAATATTTCATCATGTATGAATATCAGTTGGATTATGAACTTGAATGTCGTGATGTTCCGCAGTTCACACAGAACATCATTGAGTGTGTGAAAAACGATATCGAAAGATACAACAGATATTGGTGTAAACTGATATCAGTTGTAAAGAAACATATGCCTGATATTAATCTCAGTGATTTTCTGGTTAATGATACAAGCAGTCATTGGGCGTTAGAATACTCTTCAGGTTCAATGAATATCTGTTGTTCACTGAATAAATGTGTCGTGATCGATGAACCTGATTACGATGGTGGCCACAGATTCTTTGAATTCAGTATTTTTATACCGATGAATGTTCCGGGAACAACAGACGCGAATATCATTATCAGATCATATTACTATGATGATAGAGATAACGGTATCAGAGTTTATTCATGGACTGATTCTGAATTTCCAATCATAAAAGAAATGTTCGATGAATTAAAGGAGACGTGTGAACGTGAAACCAAAGCCAATAAACCAAATATCATTTGAACATGTTATATGACGGACTTTGTAAGTCTGATATAGAATAAACTAAACCAGGAGGAAATAATTATGGAAACCGAAAAACTTTTAGAACGCATTGACGCTGATCTGATCGATTTGGTCACAGAAATTCATAATATGGATGATGGACCAAAATTCATGAAGGTAGTCAACTACCATGATCTTAGTGAGACCCTCATCAACATCAGAAACATCAGCACAATCTCAGAAATCTCAGAATATGATGCCAATGATGCTGATGACGATGATCGTCCTGATCTACACTGTCTCATCACAATGACAACTGGCGAGGAAATTATAACTGTTGATACCGTAGAAACCATCCGTGCAACTATTGACCGTGCATTCGGTAAAGGAGTGATTATATGAAACCGGAACCGATAAATCAGTATCATCCCGAGTATGTAGACTGGAAGGTTTTTAATAACATTGACACAATATATCCACTGACGCCAATAAACCAAATATCATTTGAACCAGTTCTGTGTTTCGGTAAATTCGTACTGTTTACCGGACACAGAATTGACAGATCCACAGTCCCCGAAGGACTGTGGGTATATGATATCCGCCATGGTGATGAAGGGGATTGGACGGATCCAGTTGAAATTCTCCCACATGTAGTATGTAACTACATGGGAAGCATCGTTTCAACAGAACGTTTTCCAATTGACTTCAAAGAGTCATATGTCATCATGGATCAGAACGGTGGAGACTGGGATTATATCGAGACTCTTGAAGATGAAGATCTTTGGGATGATTATGATAACATTCCCGATACACTGGAAGGATATATAAACTACACGAAAAATGAAACCGGTTGGGACATCCCGATGGATCGTCTCTTACCAAGAGAAAAAGAGGAGGAAAATTAATATGGAAATCATGATAAAGAAGAACGATGTTTGTGTCGTAAATGATGAAGAAGTTTCAACATACCAGAATAAAGGTTATGAAACACTCATAACCGATATCGGTTTTCGTAATCATCCCGAGTATGTAGACTGGAAGGTTTTTAATAACATTGACACAATATATCCACTGACCATCATAACAGACAGATATAGCGGCGTTTATAGCGGAGGTGCATACACCGCGTGGCCGGGTGATAAAGAAGACGTACCAGATGAAGTATCCATGGATGATGTTACATGCGGTCACGAATGGGGTGTAATAAAATCTGAAAGACAGCATGTTGGTATTGGTTGCACACCATCAGTCGCACTGGTTGACCTGTATCTGAAACAGCATTCAATCTTTGTAGAAGACTATCTCGGGTTTAATGTAAAGACAATCGAAGATGGTGTCATCATCACACCATTAAATGAATGGCCTATTAAAATCGATTTCAACACTGCAAGAAAGATTGCAGAACTGGTGGACTCTAGAGCAGGAGCAAAAGCTGATGCTGTAAATGATGATGATACAGTTGAAGATTCTGACGATAATCCAGAGGATACTGCTCTTATTGATCTTGAAGACATCTCAGTAGTTGCAGAGCTCATCGCTAATGATATCATAGACTGGAATCATTCTAATGGTACCGATTTCGAAGTCATTATATCAGAGGGTGAACGCAGAAATGTTGAAGTTCGTATTGTTGACATTAGACCTCCTAAACTCACAACCACATTATACTGGCGTCGCGAATGGACATATGGATACTTCTCAGACAACTATCTGTTCAAGGCTCTCCAGGAGTTAACAACATGATTTTGTCGTTTCGTGACGAATACTTCTTCTTGAGTAATTTCTATCCCGTTGAGATAAAACTTGACGGGATAGTTTACCCAAATGCAGAAACTGCATTCCAAGCACAGAAGACATTGGATGTTGAAGAACGTCGTAAATTTTCTATGCTGAAGAATCCGGTTCAAGCAAAACGTCTCGGACGTAAGGTCAAACTCCGTGATGATTGGGAAGAAGTTAAATTGGATATTATGACCAAAATCGTTTCCCAAAAATTTTTACAACACCCGCATCTGATTGAGATGTTACTCCAAACCGGTGATGAAGAACTCGTCGAAGGTAACAAATGGGGTGATCGATTCTGGGGTGTTTGTAAAGGTAAGGGAGAAAACCATCTTGGAAAGATATTAATGAAAATCCGAGATGCATATAAATCAATTTAATGGAGATGATAAAATGTTAACGGAAGAAGAAATCAGAAAACATTATCAGCACAAATGTGCAACTGGATATGATCCGTTGTTATGTGTTCATTTGACATACTATCCTACGTTTCTTGACAGAAATACCAAAACGGGTCAGATGTCAATTCGTAAGGATATTGATGATGTCAAAAAATATCAGCACAGATATATTCACGTAGACAGAATCGTTACTGAGGATATTTACGTGAAACTTATTAAATCAACCGCAACTGATTCATTGGAAAAGTTGACCGATGTTGATATGTTGGATGATGTTTCGAAGATTGGAGCACCATCAGACATGGCAGATGAAGAAGAAGCTGGAATCTTCTGGTTGAAACCAACTTCGAAATGCAAAACATTAAATGATCTTTTTACAATATATGAATCAAAAATAAAAATCATGTTTGGATCTAGGTAACATTTGAAAGGATATTTTAAATGAATTTACACGAAAGAATGAAACAGTATGAAGCTGTATCACAGGCATATCTCATGAGAAGAACACCGGTTATCATCAGACTTGATGGTGTTGCTTTTCACACATTCACAAAAAACTTTGATAAACCATTGGATGAAGTCCTTGGTACCGTTATGAAAAGTACCACGTTATATCTTGTAAATAATATCCAGGGGTGTGTTCTTGGTTACACTCAGTCTGATGAGATATCATTGGTTCTTCAGGATTATAAGAAACTTGATACAGATGCTTGGTTTGGGTATAACGTACAGAAGCTTGTATCGGTATCAGCAAAGATGGCAACTGCGCAATTTAACAAATTATTCAATCGATACATAGCATTTCTTCCAGGTGAAACAAGTGGTCGTTATCGTGAAGCAATTTTGGAGAATATTGGATTTGATTCGCGTTGTTGGAATCTTCCATTTGAAGAAGTGAATAATTATCTCATTGATCGTCAGCAGGATGCTGAAAGAAATTCAATCAATCTCTTGGCTCAGCAGTATTATTCCCAGAAAGAACTTGATGGAATAAAATCCAATGGGTTACAGAATAAACTGTTTACTGAACAGGGTGTCAATTGGAATGATTTACCCGATTATCAGAAACGTGGATTTCTAGCACTTCCTAACAATGATCCTAATCTCAAGGATTTATTCGAGACACCGATATTCTCAAAGGAACCTGAATTCGTAAATTCGCTTATAAGATTTGATAAGGAGTATTTTAAATGAAATTTAATAAAAGCGAATTGGTTACATATCAAACCAAACTTAATTTGGATGATGATGATGGTTTACTGTATGGGATAGTATTACGAGTCAAAGCATTCATTGAAGGTGTTGGTCAAAAGATTGATAAAGACGGTTATAAATGTGACGAGTATGATATATTATACATGCCATATCCTGATAGCAGAATAATTTTATGGTTTAATCTCTATCAGAATAACCAGGGTTTATTAATCATTGGAATACCTACAAGTATCGTAAGAATTGTCAAACCAGAAGAAATACAGGAAGCAATCGAAGAAGCTTTAAAGGAGGATATATCATGAGATATACAATTCATACAAAATGGGAAGGATCCAATGGAACATATGTAGCAGTTTATAACACTTTCGCTGAGGTGTTATCTTGCATTCAGGCAGTGTGTGATGTTAACTGTGATACTGCAGGTCTGGCGGTCAAAATCATAGACAACGAAAAGAAAGATGATGTATATGATGGACCTCTGAATCCTATCATACTCGCAGGTCTGAAATATAACTATGAGAAAGGACTGATATAAATGGACAACATCAAAGGTAAATTGATAACAACCCTCAAATCAGCAATGCAACCGGATATTGACAAATGGGTAGCATCCGATGATAATCATGTTGCTACTTTCGACCTCAAACCTATTGGTGCATTATGGTCGTTTCATGATTTAGGGGTTACACCAACTGACCACGACACCATATCAGTTATACAGGAAGGTGCGTATTTTAGAATTAAATACAATGCCGCAACAAAATACATCATCACGAAACATGGTGATGTTTTCCTTATCGGTTACAATCTCGGTGATCCAAATATCCAAATCAACAGCCGTATCGTAACTAATTCCGCAATTAGTAAAGCATTATATACAACATTTTTCCATCCGGATTCAACAGATACCATATTTATGAATGAAATTTTCAAGACAATCGGTGATTGGGTAAAGACCCATATGACTGATGCAAATTGGCAAACCAATGGAATAGAGTTTGCCATAACGAAAGCCGGCTTTCGTTCAACCATTGACATTAGATCTGCCGTAAACAATGCGAAAGCACGTTGTGTCAGAATCAACGGCTCGATTCTTGCAATCTGGTCTGGAAATGAATGGATATCCAATGATCCATTAAAAGGTAATGTTTGTGCACGCGGATTAAGCATCCATGAAGTTGGATGTTTACGAGATGTAATTGTAAATATCAAACCCGAACAGAAACCATCGGATTCGAAATTGTTTGAAGAATACCTTGAGAATCTTAGTCCAGAAGACGCCAAATATTTACCAGAAGCATTACTTAAAATTGATCTACATAAAGTGGCTTCATTTGATACATTCAAAAACATTATGGATGATTTAATCTCACACGGCAACACCACAACACAAAAACCAGATTCAACTGATGAACAGTTACTGAAATCATCAAATGCAAAATCATTTGATGAACTGTTTGAACAACTCGAATCCATCAAACACGTTGTAGTACCACCATCGATGATTGGAATTGATCCATTAACTGATGATTTTGATACGTATAAACAGATTACAGATGATTTAAAATCACTTGTTAACGCAACAGGACAGCCAATCATAACTGCAGTACAGAAACCTGACAGAAATCGTCAGATGCTGAATCGTATCAAACCAATCATCTGCAAATGGCTGAAAGACATTGTCTACTCAGCAGGACCGTTTTCAACTATTACGGTTATTAAACCACCGCAACTTTTGTATGCTGAAGAAGATCCATGTGTAATTCCAGACTCATTAGCCAAAAGCTTATGCCGTTCTGATAAAGTTATAACACCAATCAGATTTACCCCATCGACCCATAACTTCAAGTCATGGTATCCGACGAGAAGAATGATTGCGGAAGCCGTTAACTTAAAAACAATGCCAGAGGGCGCTGGCTTAATAATGGAAATAGTAAAGGAGAGAAATAATATGATTAAGATTCCAGGAATAAAGAACGTGTTATTCAACGACACAAAACAGACAACCACTGTATTGTTTGACGATGGTACAATAACCATGTCAAAAACAATGGATGGTGAAACATATGACCGTGAGGTTGGTTTCGCAATGTGCATCATGAAAAAGATGTATGGAAACCGCACACGTTTCCAGAAGGAAATCAAACGTTGGACATCAATATGCGAGAACGCCAATAAGAAGATCGCAGATAAAGCAGCAAAGAAACAGGATAAAGACAAAGATGATACCGTATCATGAAAAATGTAAAATATATTTTACATTTATCGGTACTATAAGATACATCAAATGTTAAGAATGGCAGCATAAGATTATCTCCATTCAGATATGTTGAAATCTCTAATGCAGCTAAGGATTAAGTTCCACCGTTTGATGCCAAGAGATGTGTGATGGATACAGCAGTAAAAAATGTTATACATCAGCAAATGATCCATCACACATTATATGCGGATATTAGCTCAGTTGGTTAGAGCACGTTAAGGAATCTAGTTGTAGATTCGTACAGCAAACCAAATTGCAAATGAAGCACGTGGTCACAGGTTCGAGTCCTGTATATCCGCCTCCGGTATCCACGACCACACACGTGGATACCAAACAACTCCAACCCGGGTGCCAAACATCCCTTCATCGCCCGGGTATTTTTTTTCGCATGTTAGCTCAGTTGGTAGAGCATATGATTCATACCCATATGGTCGGTTGTTCAATTCAACCACATGCGACCAATGAAAGTATACGGTTATCATTGCTCCGGCATGAACGATAAAATGATGATCGTAAAAAGAAATCCATGGACTAATACCAGTCCTAATCGAATCTCGTCAATTCGTGTACGCGGTAGGTGGATCTCCAAGATCGTAAATCCAATATACTTTCAGTATATTCAGATCGAAGAAGAATTATTCAATAGGTATTGATTGATAGTTTAACGTTATTGATACTTGACAATTCTACTAAGAGTATCATTGCTATAAAACATCTTCGGTCGAGTATATCCCGATTTGGTGGAATTGGCAGACACAGGAGACTCAAAATCTCCCGAGGTAAAACTCGTATCAGTTCAAGTCTGATAATCGGGACCACACAAATAATCAAGTAACCTCTGATGGTCAAATTAGGTTAAGACACCGATGTATGGTTGAGCTAGCTAGATACCATACAAATCGGAGATGGTGTGTTCGAGTCCACCTCGGGGGTGAACGATTATTTGATACATGTGAGAATATAGCGCAGTCGGCAGCGCAACGCTCCTTTAAAGCGTGGGTCGAGAGTTCGAGCCTCTCTATTCTCACCATTCGGTGGTCTTCAGACAACCACCAGATATCTTCCTAACAGCCAGCGTATCTAATCAATGCGCTGGTACATATGTACATTCTTAAGTTGGTCGCTTAGAATGTGCTCCCCCTAGCGACATTCATGGTCGCAACATATCCTTTCAATATGGCTCCTTCGGGAGCCATATACCTCTATTTTTATACTGGATTATAAATTTTATATGAAAGGAGAGTTTCTATATGAAACCTGAGATTGAACAGAGAATGCAGACAGAAATCACAAACGCAACCAAATGGAATCAGTTGTTTGATACCATTGTTGGTGTGACTGAAACTGTATTCGAAACAACAATGACATTCGTACCTGACAACCTGTTTGAAGGAACTCCAACAGTTGGTACAACCAGACTCAAAATCGGTATTATATGTAATGATAATGTGTGGGATACAATCACCGTATCAATTAACAACTTTGAGACTGATGAAAGATATGAATCTCTGACAATTGACCTCCAGGGTAATATCAGAGAAGAAGGAGTTCGTATACCGAGATCCATCAGATCAACCATCTATGAATACATCGATGAGATTCGATCTTGCAATCAACCCCGAAGAAGAATGACTGTGAATATTCCGGGGATTATCCCCGGAATATATTTTTTATTTTAACAACATTAAAGTATATGATTGGGTATCATCTGTTGATGGTCCTATTCAATATTAGAGCTTAGCCAAGCGGAAAGGCAACAGACCTTGACTCTGTCATCGAGGGTTCGACCCCCTCAGCTCTAGAACGTTCCGGCATGTACCGTTTATATATTTTAATCAGGGGGACTCCCCCTGATTAATCATTTTGAAAGGTTTGTTTTTATGAAAATTTACTGGAAACATTTACACCATCCTATTATTAACGAAGGATACTTGATCTCCAATATCGGCATGATACGTAATGAACATTGTTGTGAAGATGAGTCGTATGGAGCAACTTATCATGCAAGTAATGGATATGATTTTGCAAAAATGGTTGTTAAAGAATCGGAACGATACAATGACAATCCTATTCGTTTATTCCCTATTGATGAAATAGTTGGATATGCGTTTATACCAATACCAGAAGATTTAATTGATAAACCGAAAATCATTAATCATATTAATGGTGATACCAGAGATATATCGTTAGACAATTTGGAATAGATCGAGGATGTTGAAGAATGGAGAATATGTACATATCCAGGTGTTCAACCAGATGCATATGAAGTCTCTTCATGGGGAGGTATAAGAGATAATATAAGTAAAGAAAATCTGCCAATACGTTTCAACACTTTTGGATATGCGCATGTACATTTGCATAAATCCAATATGACTTCTCATATGATACACCGTTTGGTTAACTGGGAATTTTGCATACATGACACTCAATTTATAGAAAAACAAGTCAACCATATAGATGGTATAAAATCTCATAATCATTGGAAAATCTTGAATCTGTTACAACTGCAGAAAATACCAGACATGCGGTTATTACGGGATTGGTATTAACTGGAGATAAAAATCCAAGTGCTAAATTATCAAATGAAACTGTTGAAACCATATGTGATTTAATTGTAAAATACGAAGGACACACGCCAACAATCCAAAACGACCTTATCAAACGAAACATCAATGTTGATAACAGAACGTTGTCAGCAATTAAAAATAAACGCATATGGGTGACGGTATCGGATAAATTTTTTAAAACTGGAATATATCGTTCGTATAAAACCAACATCGGTAAAAAAGAAGTGCATGAAATGTGTAAAATGTTAATTAAATACAATATGGATGTCAATAAAGTTATCGCTCAAATGGCATCAAAAGGAATTTATGTTTCAAAAAGTTGTGTTAAACATATAAAATACAAATGTAACTGGACTGGTATTTCTGATGAATATTTTTAATCAGATAACTTGCACTTATCTATAAGAGGTGTATTCCTCAAAATATTATCCAGTGAAATTTATCCAACACTGGAATAGTGTCTCTTTCAATGGTTTAGGAACTGGTTTAACCATTCCAACTCATTCAATCGTTTTTCGATTGTCTCCTTAACTTATATGGTTGGGTGTTTTCTATACCGGCATCCAACCTACCACCTTTTCATTTTCATCTTTGTTTACCCGGGTTCATTCCCGGGTAATCTATTTTTTCATAATTCCATATTTATATTATTTAATTGCAATACGAATGTATTGTTAATAATTAATGTTGGAGGAAACAAAAAATGATAATCGTAAAACTTATTGAATTCATAAAAGGCATACTTGGATTTTTATCCGGAATGCTTTTTGCACTGAGATAACGAAGGAGGAAAACAAAATGCAAATATTATTAGAAGGCAAATCACTCGCAGAAAAAATAGCACATGTGGATGCTGTAGAATGTGTGGCATCATGTTGTGACCATTATGGATATGATGCGTTTCATAATGTCACAATTACAGAAGACGGTCTTGAATTTGATGTAGATTTCTACATTGGAGATCCATACGAAGTCAACTGGGATCTATCAAAGCTTGATACGGAAACTGTCAGATTCAGATTTGATGAATCCGATCTGGAACTTATCAAAGAGACTTCTAATGCTAAAGAACTCAATCAGACAGTTCATAAACTCTTTACAACATACATCGATAATCTCAATAAAGAATTGAGTTCTTTGATCGGTGAAGGATATGTTGACTTCCAAACAATGATACATTATAATGGATATGCTGAAGTCATCAGAAGTTGGAAAACACTTGAAACTCGTTATGGTTGGCAGATAGCATGTCCAGAAAATTATAATGCATCCAGTAGTGTAAAACGCGGTGACAACGATTGGGGAATACTCCAGTTCATATGGGGAACTGCGGTCTACAAGTTTGGAGACTATGGTACTTCACCAAGATTCGGATGGATAGACATACGTGAGCATCCCGAGTTCTATGAATGGGTAGACGCCATCTGTTTAGATGATATAAAATATTCATTCAAGACCGATGAACATACCGATGAATTTAGAAAGGTAGTGAAAAAGTTGGACCGTCAGTCTTAAAAATGATGAGAACAATTGATGTGCGGACACTAATTGACTTTGGTGGAATCGCAATTTGTATGCTGGTATTGATCCGCTATAGACAATTAGAAAGAATCAAAAAGAAAAGAGGTGGAACCAATGGACGATAAGATTTACGTTCATTATGGATCGAATAGATTTGATCCAGATAAATTCAAAGATCCATATTATGAAGATACTCTGAGATTCAAACCATGGGGAGGTTTGTGGGCTTCGGAAGATACTGACAGAGAAGGCTATTGGTCATGGAAAGATTGGTGTGAAGCAGAACGATACCAGATTGGATGTTTGGACAGATGGTTTAGATTCAAACTCAATGACAATCAGAAAGCTTTCGTGATCGATGATACTTCAGTGGTTGATACACCATATGCTTTCTATCAGTATCCGTTTAAAGATTCAACAGCATTTTCAAGAATATGGGTCGATATCGAGAAACTTAAAGAGGATGGATACACCCATGTCGAATTCCATGAAAACGAGAAAACTCACTACCCGTTCTGGTCGTGGGACTGTGATTGCATATTTATCATAGACCCAACAGTAATAAAACCAATATGAATTGAGGTGAATAAGAATGGTTATAAATGATATTGATGTTATTCCAAAGACAGAAAAAGAAACGGAATACATTAGTAAAGAAAAGGAGTTAACAATATTCAACTGGGGAATCGGTTTACGGTTTGAGGCGACTGTAAACTTTGATGAACACTGTTGGATATTTGGAGACAAACGACCAGAGAAATTCGACACTGCATTCCAAATTGCATTGTATGAATTTCTGAGAAACTATATCGTTGATGACGATGATGATGACGAGGAGGAAAATGAAGATGAACAAACTTAAAATCACAGGTAGTACACCTTTGAATTGTACGGGTCTGGTGGCCGGGGACTATTATCTTCTGGAGAACGGTACTACCGTAAAAATCGGTCAATTGATGGATGCGACAATTCTGAATATAACATTCAGAATATATGTAACGGATAACCGGATTGTATATGACGAGTTGAAATTGCCGACTATCAGTCTCATCGATAGTCCCGTTACATTAACTCGCATTGGAGATAATTTGCCAACAGCAGAGTTAGCAGAAATATTATGTGGTATTCCTAAAGATGAGATGATGTAATATGAAACTGTATAAAGATCCGAATGCGAAAAAACCCATTAATATAAAAGACATCGTATATATGACATCACAACTCGACAAATTCGTGAAGTTATATGACAAATGTATATGGGAACAAGATACGGAACAACAAGAAACAATCAAAAAACTTGGAACAATAGTTGATATGTTAAAACGTAGAGACTATGAAACCTTATTCGAAGATTATGTTGGAATGATATCGTATGATGTAACCAATGTGAAATTCGAACCTGAAGAACTCAAAGCGTGGCATGAATTCTTTGGACGTAATGGAATGCCACATTAAACGAAACGAAAGGACTGATAACATTGGACATCACAAAATTCAAATCATTCGTAATTGAGAAACTGCTGCTATCACTGGTACATAGACACACCATTCGTGATATTGTAGTAAACGATAATAAGTTTTCAATATCAACAGAAACCCATATCATCAATGGTATTGAAACTGAATCTAATGGTGTTCAATGTTTATCAATCTATATTGAACGTAATGGACAATCAGAGATTCTGATTAAATTATTCTATTCGGATATTAATAAATATTATGAAATGAATAAATCCAGAATCTCAACATTTGATGCTGATGTGATATCACCATTGAACAATGTGTTTGATGATTGGGATCGTGGTCGATTGACCGTCATATCATTTGACCAGCGTGATCCGATTGCGAATCTATTTCGATATCGAATTGCCATATCTCAACAGAATAAAATGTTGATTGCCAAATCCAAGAGTGGTTTCTATTATGCATTCTTGGATACTGACATGAAACAATTTATAGAGAACCGATTCAATGGTGTTGCATCAAACATTATCCTGAGGAGGTTAACCGATTTGAAGTATGAACCCATCACACCGGAGATGCCGTTCCAACCCGCAATTGAATTGTTTGAAGATGAGGTTCAAAAACCCGTTGACAAACCATTTAAATATGCGCCGGTGGTCGTTCATGATCGTCCACTGTATTGGATGAAATCTCCAACCCGTGATGTGTGGATTGTTATATTGGATTGTGACAAGAACCATTGTCGTTCATGTTATATGGACATGGAACCAAACATGTGTCATTCTGAATGGTCTGGTTACAGTGTCAGAAAAACAAATGTTCATTATAACAATCAACTGCATCGTTACCAAATTATTCGTGGTAAGGATTGTGTTGATATCACCCATTTATTAAAACGATAAATATCACACCCGGGTTTAACCTGGGTGTATATAAATTTATCACGAAAGGAAAATGTAAAATGAAATTTAAACATCGTCCCATATGGACATATAACGTCACAATCGATGAATTCAAAATTGATGACATTCCTGGGGAGGCAAGGACATTTATTCAGAGGGGAGTAATTCCACAACTCGAAGAGAATAGTTTAGAGTGTGATGAGTTCGATGTCATAGTATGTTTTGGACCGCGACCCGATACAATGAATCTCAATTTCATGTTGTTCAAAGAACATAAGATTGGATTACTGGAGATATCATTGCCATCCAAACTGGATCAATATGAGATATGTGAGAATCTGGATAATTTGATTGCCGATGCTTTGGAACCAGAATACCATGATGTTATCAAATGGACCCAGGAAGAAGTCAATCTCAGATACTTAGAACTCTTCATCGAATGTATAAACAAACCAACTGATGAAATATTTAAAAACGGTTTGATCAATATATCATTTGATGAAAAATATGTTCGTTCAACGTCTGTATATCATAACGGTATTTTCAGAGGTATTGTTGAACAAACATTCATACGCGACATTATCGATGTCGCCAAAGATGATCTTATGGAATTCATGACTGAAGAACGTATGATGTTAATCAGATCGAAATATAATCGGTTTTATCAGAAATACATACTTCTGCATCCTAATAACAATCTGGATTGGAAAATGAAATTGGAGGACTACAATGTCGAACATAAAATACATGAATAAAGAAAACACACAACCGTTTATGACAACATCTTGTCAAATCGTGTTCTCAACAAAATTCACCCCATCCGAAATCAATGATATGGTTTTCAATGATGAAACATTGAAAGAAATATTCAAATCAAGATGGGTGTTGCGTCGAATTGGTGAATATGATGACATCAGATGTGGTTATTATTCATATGAACGATTCATCACAAAATACTCTCGTCCGTGTGTGATGATAGATGATATCGTTGAAATGGATCATACATATTTGGCAAATATAACTGTACCAGATCAATATTTGTCAATATTCAATGGAATAAAACAACCCGTCATACATCCGGTTGTTTTAGGAGATTTAAAAACACGAACCGGATTTAAGATCGCATACTTTGTATTGTGTGACAAATCTGAATTGAAATCAGAAAATATATATTCCGGAAAACATTGGGACTATGGGTCCATTGATGAATTTAAACCCAAGGAGGATAATCATGAAAAATAAATGGTTCAGAAAGAAAGAGAAAGAATATAAACCAAGATACGAAGAGTTCATACGTCTTCGTGTGAAGACATACGATTACACGAGAGGATTACTCAAAGTCACTGATGGAATCAAAGGAGAATATTACTTTGATTCAAGAGCATATCATCGTGCGATCGCATACCACAAACGTACAGTTATAATCCCCGAAGCCAGAGAGATGAGAACAAAACACATCAACTGTGGACGTATGTTTTATGGTAAGAACTTTGCATGAGGTGATTGAATGAATAAGCGTATTAAAAAGAAACATAGTATGTATGGTGAAGTATACTTAAAATCGTACGATCGACAATACGTTTTACCATTTGCATGGTTCGAGTTATGCAAGAAGATTCGAAATGATCTTGGACATCGAATCGATAAAAGGAGATACAAACTGTTACAACGGTATTTTCATCGTAAATATTATTGGTCCGAGAAACAGATCCGGAGCTTTTGGAATAATCCTGTATATAAA
>Ga0116182_1000688_pt1 | contig 36555 bp, 33 predicted proteins | sample AD_UKC077_MetaG_FD_89805 | JGI IMG/M metagenome (GOLD analysis project Ga0116182, IMG submission 89805) | Active sludge microbial communities of municipal wastewater-treating anaerobic digesters from USA - AD_UKC077_MetaG | ecosystem: Engineered > Bioreactor > Anaerobic > Digestate | place: USA...
ATCCCTCTCTCTCCGAACGTTTTATTGGTCACCGGGAGAGATGTCCGAGTGGTCGAAGGTGCACGCTTGGAAAGCGTGTGTGCGCAAGCACCAGGAGTTCGAATCTCCTTCTCTCCGTTTTTTCCAGCCAACAGATTCTGTGCTACAGGCATCCGCCCAACCCCGTCAGGCCCGGAAGGGAGCAGCGGTAAGTGGACAGCTTGTGAGACGCAGGCGATTTGTTGGCTGGTTCTATTAAAACCCCTCCATCTGTGCTAAAGTGTCAACGAACTTTGGGGGGCGAATGTCACAGTATGAAGTAACCGCAACAAAGAAGCGACCTCAGGAGTTTTCCACTCTTGTCGGTCAGCCGTTCGTCGTTTCCACGATCGAAGGCGCGATCGCCCAAGGGCGAATCGCCCATGCGTATCTCTTCAGCGGTCCCCGCGGAGTGGGAAAAACCTCCGCTGCCCGAATCCTTGCCCGTTCCCTGAACTGCGATGAAGGTCCTACCACCAAACCGTGCGGGGTGTGCAGCCACTGCATCGAAATCAAAGCCGGCAACAGCGTCGATGTCATTGAAATCGACGGAGCCAGCAACACCGGGGTCAATGATATCCGGCAAATCAAGGACGAAGTGCTCTTTCCGCCCCAGACCGGCCGCTACAAGATCTACATCATCGACGAAGTCCACATGCTTTCGATCAGCGCATTCAACGCGCTGCTCAAAACGTTGGAAGAACCGCCTTCCTACGTGATCTTCATTCTCGCAACCACCGAACTGCAGAAAGTGCCGGCGACGATCCGTTCCCGCTGCCAGCAGTTCCACTTCCAGCTCATCAGTCTGGATCTCATCAAAGAAAGCCTCGCCGCAGCAGCTGACGACCAAGGCATCCAAGCGGACGACGACGCCCTCTTCTGGATCGCCCGAGAGGCCACCGGTTCTATGAGAGATGCCTATACCCTTTTTGACCAGGTCGTCGCCTTCAGTGCGGGGCACATCACGATGGAAACGATTCAATCGAAGCTCGGGCTTGTCGGATTCGATCGGACCATCGCCATCGCCACCGATCTTCTCGAGGGAAACACCCAAGCGGCGCTGCTTGCCATGCACTCCCTCATCAATGCGGGCGTCTCCGTCGAACAGACGATCAAGGATCTCGCCCAATTCTACCGAAGTCTTCTCTTCATGCGCTCAAAAATCACCGATGAAGCGATTTTAGGCGTCCAAAGCGACCGAGTTCCCCTCGCCCTGCGAACTGCCTATTCGACTGAGCAGCTGGAAGCCGCCTTGGAGCTGCTTCTGGCCACCTACCGGGAAATCCGCTACTCGCTGAATCCGCGGATTGAGCTTGAACTGGCTGTCAGCCGCCTTGGAGAACTGAAGAACCTCCGTTCCAACACCGCCTTGGTGAAAGAGATCGCGACCTTGCGCGAGGAGCTTCTTTCCGGGAATGTGCACGTCACCCGAAAAGTCCAGACAGCCGCACCTTCTCAGGCTCCTGCCCCCAGGCAGGAATCCGCCCCCGCGATCTCCTCTGCATCCCCTCCTCAGGTCCAACCGCAACACAGGACGTTGACGATTGAGGATCTTCCTGAGCTCACCCGACGACTCGGAGACGCTCCGATGCTTGCCCGGGTTCTGGGAACGGTAAACGAACTGAAACAGGATGAGCGGACGCTCACCTTCACGTTCAACACCGCATTCGCCGCGACGACCGCGCGGGAAAACAGCGAACGTCTTGCGAAAGCGATCGAAGAGCTGACGGGATCCGACGTCGATGTCCGCTGCATCAACGGAGAGGCATCCCAGACTCGCGAAGAAGTTCTTTCAGGGGATGATTCCGTATTACGAAATATCGCCACCGTATTCCGCGGTGATGTGCTTACAAGGAAAACTCAGTAATGAATCCGTTTGAATTACTCAAGAACGCTCAGGCGATCAAAGAACAGATGACCAAGATGCAGGATATTCTGCCCACGATTCAGGCGACCGGCAATGCCGGAGCCGGAATGGTTACGATCACGCTCAACGGCACGTTCACCGTCGTGGATGTCACCATTGAAGAGGTGGCCGTTGAAGATCTTCAGACCCTTCAGCTGTTAATCCGAAGCGCGTTCAACGATGCGTCGGCAAAGCTTCAACAGAAGCTCCAGGATGAAGGCCTGAAGGCCGTCTCGATGATGGGGCAGTCATGACGAGTCTGGATACCCTGATCAAAGACCTCAGCCGCCTGCCGGGCATCGGGCCGAAGAGCGCTACCCGCCTCGCGTACTACCTGCTGAAGAGCGATCCTTCCTACAATCGAAACCTTGCCGGGGAGATCGCCACGATCCAAGAGCGGATCAAACCGTGTTCGGTGTGCGGAAACTACACCGAAACCGATCCATGCCCGATCTGCAGCGATCCCAACCGGGAGCAATCGATCATCTGCGTCGTGGAGGAGCCGCAAGATGTGCTCACCCTTCAGGCCAGCGGGGCGTTCGACGGACTGTATCACGTCCTCGGCGGAGCGATCAGCCCCCTTGATGGAATCGGGCCGGAACAGCTGAGCTTCGGCAAGCTGATGAAGCGGATCAAGGAAGGCTCTTTCAGCGAAGTGATCATTGCGACCAACCCTACGGAAGAGGGGGACACCACTGCGTTGTATCTCCGTCATCTGCTGAAAGACCACCCCGCCATCGCGGTCACCCGTTTGGCCAGCGGACTGCCGATCGGAGGGGATCTGGAATACGCAGACCGCGTGACGATTTCCCGATCGCTTCGAGGGCGTGTTACCTTCTAAAGATCCCGATCCCGTTTGATCTGATCGTATGCCTCCTGAATCGCTCGGAACTTCTCCGTGGCGGCTTTGAGGAACTCTTCACCCAGCCCTTTTGAAATGAGCGTGTCGGGGTGATATTCCATCGAAAGTTTTCGGTACGCTCGTTTGACCTCATCATTGCTCGCGCTCGAAGAAAGCCCGAGCGTCGCATAGGCTTGCTCTAACGATGATGTAGCAAGGCCATACCGGCGCTGGAACGCTTCGATGAGGGGTTCGGAGAAGTGAAAGAGACGGGCGATTCTGAGAATCAGCGCTTCTTCCTTGGAAGAGATCGTTCCGTCGGCGTACGCGACGCGATAACAGATATCCACCATCAGCTGAAGGATCGCAGGGTTGTTCCGATATCCCTGATAGAATTGCGCGGCGACCGCTTCAACGCTTTGATCGGAGTTCAGCGCAGCATCGAAGACACGAAGCGCCAACTCCTCGGTCTGATAATCCAACCGAAGGTCGCGCCGGATGAACTCGACGACTTTCTGACGTTCGGTCGCGGTAACGGTCCCGTCGGCGGAAGCGACATAGGCCAAGAGGGAAAACGCTCCTACGAAAAAAAGCTGTTGTTGCTGATCGAGGGGATTGGTCCGCTCGTGGTCTCGACCTGCCTTATCGATCATCGAGGCGAAGGCGACTCCGGCGATCATCCCCAGTGGGCCGCCGAGCGCCAAGCCGATTATGCCGCCGATGAATTTATTGAGCCATCCCATCGCGTTTACATCTTATCGATGAGCATCGAACACTTGCCGGAGGGAATCGGAAGGGTCTTCTTCTTTTTCTCGTTGAGAACTTCGATCGTGAAGTAATACAGCTTCTCCGACTCAAGACGAATTTCCCACCCGCGATCGGTCTTGTTAGAGAGAATCGTGATCGTGTTTCGCTTCAGCGAGAGGTTTTCAATTCCCATCACCTCCAATGAAGGCATCATCCAATCCACCGTTTTTCGGGGAAGCGAGATATCAAGACCGATGATGTTTTCAATCATCAGCGTGATGGTCGCCAAACCGGCATAGTGCATCAGGCGCCGGCGAGGGAATCCCTCGATTTCATCGGTTTTTGACGGTCCTTCCTTGTTGGGCAGGTACGCTTCCCACAGATCCCCGATCTGATCGGTGTCCGGATGGAGCGTATCCAGGAGGAAGTACATATGCCGAATCGCGCATTCACGGGCATAAACGAAATGATTGTACCGCTCCAGCGCTTTGACGACCATGTACGTATGGACGCTGAAGACTCCGCCGCAGTGTCCGTTTCCATCTTCGCTGTAGTGGGGTGAAGATACGGGGACCGCCGGGAACGGATTTTCCGTCCCGAACTCCTTGGGGTCCTGGAGCTGTTCGATCAGATAGTTCGCCCGCTCGTCATTGGGAATTTCCGCAAGCATCGCCCAGTAGGAAACGAGCAGCTTGCTTTTGATCCGCTCTCCGTCTTTATCGAGGTCGTAGTAGAAGCGATCCTCTTCATCCCACATGTGGGCGTTGATCCGGGTTTTCAGTGAGAAGTAAAGCCGCTTATACCTGAAGGAGATCTCCTTGTCATTGAGGATGTCTCCGATCGCCGACATATAGAGTGCGGATAAAGCGAGCTGGGAGTTGAAGTCGACAGGAAAGAACGTTTCAATGCGAGGGATATTGCCCGTCTGACACGCTTCGGTCGGAACATGGTACAATCCATTTTCTTGCAGGGAGGTTTCTTCAAGCCAGGCGAAGTATCGTTCGAGAATGGGAACGACTTCCCGCAGGCGTTTCTTGTTTCCTACTTTATGGTAAAAGATATACTCGACATAAGCGAAGAGCGGTGGGGAAAAGCCTTCGGGGTTTTCCTCCGTCAAAACCGGTTTGTCGTCTTCGATGGAATATTCACCGCGAATCGCACCACTCTCTTCCTGGCGAGCGTAGAAGTAATCGAGCATCTCGAACGGGGAATGGTTCTGATTGGAATACACCAAAAAAAGGGAGGCGAATGAAGAGAGATATTGGCTGAAATATTTCTGGTCCGGATAGGAGAGATAGGAGCCTGAGAACTGATTATCCCCGCTCCCTTCCTTCCACAATTCATCGATCCACACCCATGAGCGATCGTACATATCAACGAAATCTTGATCATAGAAGTGTACGAACGGCACCAAATCCTTGCTCAAATTGAGGCTCCTTATATAGCTATGGTCACAGAAAAACCCTAAAAACGCGCATTGTCTAAGATAAACTTTCTTCTATGAGATGTCAATCTAAAAAATCTAAAGGGATTCCCGTGGACCGGAAAATCGAAATTGAAGCACTTCGTTTCCGCTATTCGCGGCTAACCATATGTATAATAGCTAATTGTATTTGAAAAGGAAAGAATGGATTTTTTGAAAAATGGAACGGAATCAATCCAAAGGGAGCCTACTTGACATGCTTTTGAGAAGTTAGACGAAAACCGGCAAAATTCCTTCGAGAATTTCGGTGGAAATCTCCGTGCATCCGCGACTGACTTCTTCTCCATCGACGTGGACCGGAAGCAAGCCTCGCTTGGCGACCACCGAGAACTTTTTTGTCCGCACCATCTTGAAATCCGCCCGTTTCAATTGGGTTCCCTTCAGGAATGAGGCAATGACAGGGATGATTTTCCGGCGACTGATCGGGCGCTTCGCCCACATCACATCAAATAAACCATCATCGAAGAGTGCATCGGGACCCATGAGGAACATCGAACCCATCCGTCTTCCGTTGGAAATGGAGAGCTGTTGGGTCCAGACGATCCGTTGTCTTCCGTCATAGTTGATTTCAACCCGATAGGGCTTCGGGTATCTTGCCAGCATCTTCAAGAGAGCCAGCACATAGGAAGGAGCTCCGCTTAGGCGTTTGAAATCGCCGGCCATGAAGTTGACAAGCGGTTCGAATCCAACCCCCAGGCCGTTAACAAAGTATCGACCGTCAGGGTATTTTCCCCCATAGACTTTTCCTGCATCGATTATTTTCGTTTTTCCGGCGAAAACGACCGTACACGCTTCTTCAAGATCCAGAGGTATGCCCATTCCCCAGGCAAAATCATTGCCGCGTCCGATCGGAATGACTCCCAATACCGGAGGTGGGGTTCCCATTTCCAAGGACGCTTTGATCATCCCGTTCACGACTTCGTTTACCGTCCCGTCCCCTCCGGCTGCGATAATCGACTTCCGTCCATCCATCGTGGCTTCCCAGGCGAGACGCTCGGCTTCATGCTCTTCTTCGGTTTTCATCAGAACAACCTTCCGCTCCCCGCGCGAGAGACAGAAACGAACCTTTTCTTCCAACTTTCGTGCTTGGCCTTTGCCGGCATAGGGGTTCAAAATAACGAATAATTCGCTTTCGGGCATATGGCATCCTCACAACGTATTTTACAAAGCCTCAGAGCGATCGTACCACATATTTGATATCTGCTGAAGTATCATATGCAAAGCTTGGAAGATATACTATACTGCGTTCCGAATTATCCCGGAGCTGCCCCGTGCCAAGTACAACGCTATCGCCCAAATCCCTTGAACGCAGATCCTTCTATCGAAGGATGATCGCGATCACGTTGCCGATTCTTGTTCAAAGCTTGCTGAACAACTCCCTCTCTTTTGTCGACACGCTGATGATCGGCCAGCTCGGGGAGACTGCAATCGCGGCTGTAGCCCTCGCAAACCAGATGTTCTTCCTTATCTCGCTGCTCTTCTTCGGGGTAGCCAGCGGTGCATCGGTTTTCCTCTCTCAATACTGGGGAGCCAAAGATACTCGGTATATCCAGAAGATCATGGCGCTTTCGATCACCTTCGTTACGTTCTTTGCTTCCATTTTCGCTCTTCTCTCCCTGTTCGTTCCCGAAACGGTCATGCACGTCTTCACCCGTGAAGCGGAGGTCGTCGCCGGCGGGGTCTCCTACCAGAAGGTCGTGGCGATCAGCTACGTCTTCAGTGCGATAACGCAGATCTTCTCCACCGCCCTTCGGATTACGGGTCATGCAAAGACTCCTCTGAAGATCGCTCTTTTGGCTCTTACCTTGAATGCGATCGGAAATTACTTTCTCATCTTCGGCATCGGTCCCTTCCCGGTCATGGGAATCGCCGGAGCGGCGTTGGCCACGATGTTGAGCCGCTTGGTCGAGGTAGTTCTTCTCTTCATCGTGATATACCGCAAACACCCTCATTTGGCAATACGAGATCGTGAAGCATTCCGATGGCCTCGTTCGTTCATTTTTCACGTGGTCCCAACCTCTTTGCCGGTTCTGTTCAACGAGATCGCCTGGGCATTGGGGGTGACCACCTATAAGATCGCCTATTCGAAGATCGGTATCGATGCGATCGCCGCGATTAACGTCGCCGAAAGTGTCGGCAACCTCTTCTTCGTCGCCCTCTTGGGCCTATCGAACGCCACCTTGATCATGATCGGAATCAAGATCGGGGAACATGACTATCCTCTGGCCCGCAAGTGGTCACGGAGATTCGTCCTTGTTGCCGTCACGGTAGGAGCTGTAATGGGGGGCTTTGAACTGCTTTTTGCCCCGTTCTTCGCCGGAATGTTCAATATCGCCCCGGAACTTCAGGCCACCGCGGTCCGTCTTCTGATGATCCATGCCGTAACGTTGCCGGCCCGGGCATTCAACATCACCGTCATCGTCGGTGTTCTCAGGGCCGGAGGGGACACCCGCTTCAGCATGCTCGCCGAGATGTTCGGCGTCTGGGGGATCGGCGTCCCCCTGGCGTTCATCGGAGTCCATCTCTTCAATCTCTCGATCGTCCCCCTCTACTTCCTCGTCAGCATGGAGGAGATCTCCAAGATGCTCATCGGCCTAGGCCGCCTGAAGAGCGGAAAGTGGTTGAACGACCTTACCGTTCATGCAGAGGAAGAACGTCCAGAACAAGGAATTTTTTAAGGGGTCGTTTCCTTTTTCCTGTGTTCTTGTGCTCCACAAATCCTTCCTTCAGGTACTTTCGAACCGTCGTCCGGGACAAATTGGTTTCTCTGCTGAACAAAAAGATGTTAGTTGGAGCCTTGCCTTCCGCTTTAAGACGCTGGTGTATTTGTGTTACCATAGTATAGTTACTCCTACTTGAAGGATTTAGATATGAAAAAATTTTTAATTATCGTACGAAACATTGTGATCATCACAATCGCGATAACTGTCCTCATTGCAAGTATTCGAAAAATCAACGATATCCGATATAAACCGAAAGGCTACGACCCAAGCAAACCGTACAATGCAAAGAATCTCTCGCAATACAACACCGACATTGACGGTGTGCAGGTGAGCCGCATCATCGGTGATTACATGAACGGGTTTCGATTGTTACCCGAACACAAAACGCACAAAGGCGTGCTCGTAACGTTCGGCGGTTCGGAAGGATCACCGAGTTATGAATTCGCAGAATTGTTTGCACAAGAAGGCTACGAAGTACTCGCATTATTCTTTTTCGGCATGGACAATCAACAGCCCGACCTCGTCAACGTCCCCTTGGATTTTTTCAAAGAAGTGCTGGCGTACATCGATGAGAACGTTGATACACATAGCGATAAAGAAACTCCCGGCAAAACACCGATCACCGTATACGGAGCATCGAAGGGAGCGGAACTCGCACTCAACCTCGCAGTCATCTATCCTGAGATCGACAACATCGTTGTCATGGCACCCGGGGCATGGAGTTTCATGGGCTTGCCGAAACAATATAGTCAGAAGATGTATGCTTCATGGACACTCGGCGGAAAGGAAGTCCCCTACATCGATATGTCAAAAGGCGACCTGAAAATCGTCGCCAGTCTGTTCTTGGACTTTCTCTTGAACAGACCGATTGATTATCGACCGGGATATGAAAGCGCATCGATGAAAGATCCGAACAGCGAACTCGCACGGATCAAAGTTGAAAACACAAAAGCGAACATCCTCATCTTTGCAGGCGATGACGACAAAATGTGGCACAGCGAAGTGTCGGCAAAAATCATTCAGGAACACCGACCGAAACATACCGAGGTGCATATCTTCGAAGGAGCCGGACACGTCTTTTCCCTTGGCGAGTACATCTACAGCCCGGGTATGATTCTGGAAATGGGCGGCAGCGCGGAAGCAAATAAAAAAGCCGCCGAAGCAAGCTATAGGATTTTCATGGAGAACATGGAGGAATGGCATGGGAAACAGGTAGGAGACGGAATGGATTGAATGATACGCACGATGCCCTGCATATCAGCAACATCGGTCTCTCTCATTTTCCCATCCGTAGCCGACGTTGTTCTTCTTCTGACATTCCCTTTTTTACTCGATACCAATACCCTCTTGGGGTTTTGCGAGTCGGGTCAGCTTGTGCCATCCGGAGGGGCTTGAAAAGATGATTCTTCCGCTTAATCAAGACCGACTCTCATCGCTCTGTATATGTGAGAGCTCATTTCAATACAGTCTGATTCTCCAAGACTCGGATCTGACGTAAAGCACCGGGCTTCAATTGCGGAACGGCTCGATCTTAAAATAACTTCCTTCATCAAAATGAAGAAGACCGCTTCCCAACTGAAGGTCATTTCTCTCCCTCGTGCATAGCTTCAGGAGCAATATTTGCCAAAATGGCATTTCCGTTGAACGCTCCTTGCATGCCCACGTCAAACTCGACAGCAACCAATGACGGTCGGGATAAACTCTTTGTGGCGTTTGCCTGATGGGTTCAATTTCGCAGATCCCTGATTCATCGGGAGGGGATGCTGACCAGCAGAACGAATGATGGCCAGTATCCCTTTTATTCGTATGTTTTATACATTTATATTCGTATAATTTCCTATTTTTCCTCATGTTTACATACTAATCGTAATTTTTTGACGATTTTACTGTCTTTTTTATGAATTGTTTTATATGCTATGGACAGGAGTGAATGAATGTTAAAAAAATTCTCTGTTTCCAATTTTAAAAACTTTGATAAAGAGATTACCCTCGACCTCAGTGCGGGACGCTATGACTTCAATACGCATTGCATCAAAAACAAGATTGTGAATACTGCTGTTATTTTCGGTTATAACGCAAGCGGAAAATCTAATTTCGCCTTGGCGCTCTTTGATATCGTCTCCTCGATAACCGACTATAACACCCTTCCTGAAAAATATGCCAATTACCAACACATCAAAGGATCCGATCAACCGGCTGTGTTTACATACGAGTTTCAGTTTGGAAACTCCACCCTCTCATATTCCTATGAAAAGCAATCCTTGAACACTCCCATTCGGGAGACTGTCACAATCGATAATGAAGAGGTGCTACGTTACGACAGGACGAAGGATGCACGATTATTCACTACCCTCGACGGAGCTCAATCATTAACTGGCGACATTCAAAACCCGCAATTATCAGCGGTAAAATTTGTCAAAAGCAATGCCAATCTCAACAAACGCACCAAAAAAAATGAAACCTTCCTTAATTTCATAGATTTTGTCGATCGGATGCTATTGTTCTGGTGTTTACAGAGTAGAAGCTATATCGGCTTCGATTCCGGAACAACAAAACTCATTGAAGATCTGGCAAGGAACAAAAAACTTGATGAGTACAATTCGTTCCTTACGGAAATAGGATTGAACAAGAACATAGTTGTTGAAAAAAATGCGGACAACTCACTGAGCGCATACTACGATTATGGAGAAGGTCATCGCCTGCCTTACGAAGACACACTATCCAACGGAGAAAGTGCATTGCTTCTCTTTTTCTTCTGGTTTATCAAGCTTAAAAACCCGAACCGTCATCCCTCTCTTTTCTTTGTTGATGAATTTGATGCCTTCTATCACATCGAAGTATCCAGAAAGCTTATCGACATGCTTTCAAGAAGCTCCGAGGGCCAAGTCATACTCACCAGTCATAACACAAGCATCATTGACAACGACCTCCTACGTCCTGATTGTTACTATCTGCTCGACGATGGATCTATGAACAGTTTCCAAAATCTGACCGGGAAGGAACTACGAAAAGCACACAATATCGAGCGCCTGTACCGTTCCGGAGCTTTTGAGTAACTATGAGAAACGACATCATCCTCATAATACTGGAGGGTCAAAAAACTGAACCCCACTTATTGAAGGAACTCTTTGAAGAGATTCAAAAAGAAACATCCATAAAGCTGCCGACAATCGCCCTCGCTTTTTGGAAATCAGATCTCATCAGCCTCTACAGGAAAATCAAGGACGATCCTTTTCTTGACTACATCGGAGTGTTACAAGAATCGCCGCGCTTGCTGGACAACCCCGAAGAGTTGCTTGGAATCCAAAAAGAGAGAATATCCCAAACCTTTCTTCTCTTTGATCATGACGTGCAATGTGTTCCCTCAAGATATGATAATAAGATTGAACGCTACACCAAAAACGTCAAATTCCTGCTTGACCATTGTGATAACGAAACAAGCGAATCCGGCAAATTGTTGATAAACTACCCTATGATAGAATCATTCTGGGATCATCCCGAGTCTCCAAACGCATGCTCAATCAAGTGTCCCTACCCGACATCGGAGAATAAAAGATACAAGGAGCACATTTCAAAACTCAATTCAAAGAGAAGTCGTCCTGTTCGTTTTGACTATGCACTCAGTGTCTGCAACACACATCTTCAACGAGCACGAAACATGACTGATGGAGAAACCGATTCATTTGATGCCTTGGAAACAAGTCAACGTCACATCTTTGACAAAGAGATTGACCTGATAACCCGCTGCAACAAGTCGATGCCGCTCAACCCGGTTGTCTTTCTTCTTCTTGATTTGTTTGGAAGAGAGATATGGCCTTTCATAAAAAGCGCTCATCCTCTTTGCCCACTGGATTGTTTTCCAATGCTTTGGCCTGAAGTGGATTAAAAACTCCTTCGCACCTGATTCGTCCCGCTTCTCTTTTTATTGCGGATGGAAGCGCTCAAGCCATGGATCGGCCTAGGCCGCCTGAAGAGCGGAAAGTGGTTGAACGACCTTACCATTCATTGACCGCCGAGCCGTCTCTTTCTATATTATTAAAGGAAGAGGGGCATATTATGAGCCAAAGAAGCGTATTGATAAATGGCACCGTCGTAACTGGATATGGAAAACTGAAGGATTGTGGGGTCTATATCAATGAAAAGGGGCAAATCGGAGATATCTTCAATATGTCCCGATTCAGCAACAAGCACTTTCCCCCTGATACCACGATTCTTGATGCAGGCGGCGGGTATATCACCCCCGGCATGATCGACAGTCACCTGCACGGCATCGGCGGCTTCGGAACCGAAGACAATGATCCTCATTCAATCCTTCAAATGAGTGAACGCCTAGCGGACGTCGGAGTATCGGCATTCATGCCGACCGTCTATACCAACACCCTCGATGAGATGATCCGTTCGATCAAAGCGATCAGCGAAGCCATGGGCAAGGAGAGAGGGGCTCGGATTCTCGGAATCAACGTGGAAGGACCCTTTATCTCGTTGAAGCGGGTCGGCGCCCAGAACCCGGAAGGGGTTCTCCCGGTGGATCTGGCGGTTTTCAACCGACTGATCGATGCCGGAGAAGGCAACATCATCTGTATGACGGTGGCCCCCGAGCTCAAAGGCATGCGTGAATTAGCCCTCTTAGCCAGAGAGCGGGGCATCGTTCTTCTTGCCGGACACACCGACGCCAGCTATGAAAACATCCTCGAAGGAATGCAGGTGGGCATTTTGCATTCCACCCATTTCTTCAATGCGATGAGCCGTCTTCATCACCGAGACCCCGGAACCGTCGGAGCGATCCTCATTGAAAAGGATATGCAGTGCGAGATCATTCCCGATGGGGTTCACGTTCACCCTCAGCTGGTAAAAATGCTCCTCAGAGACAAGCCGCTCGATAATATCGTGATGATCACCGATTCCCTCAAGCCGACGCGTCAACGGGGCGGAAGCTTGACCGCCAATGGAGTTCCCGCAACACTTGGACCAAACGGAGCATTCGTCGCAAAGGATGACCCCACCCTCTTCATCGGCAGCGGACTGACGATGCTTCAGGGACTGAGAAACGTCATCGACTGGGAGGTTCCCATTGAACATGCAATTCAGATGAGTTCAACAAACCCTGCTCGGATCTATGGCCTCTCGAAGATGGGAATGCTTATTCCCGGTAATATCGCCGATATTCTTGTGCTCGACAAGATCCTCCAGATGAAGGCTCTTTTCATCGACGGGAACCTCATCCGAGATCGATTTTCCTAATCAGCTAACCATGGAGTATTTCATGCAAGACGCAGTACGAGACCTTGAGCCACATGCCCTCTGGTCCTATTTTTCCGACCTTTCAGCGATTCCCCGTGAATCGGGAAATGAAGAAGGGGTACGTCAGTACCTTCTTTCATTCGCCAAGGAACATGACCTCACCTCGATCGTCGAAGAGGTCGGAAACGTCATCATCAAAAAACCGGCGGCTAAAGGATTTGAAGGACGCCCTTCGGTAGCCCTTCAAGGCCATATGGATATGGTATGCGTTAAGACCGAGAATTCAACGCACAACTTTGAAACCGACCCGATCCGACTGGTTCGTGACGGCGATTGGATCAAGGCCAAGGACACCTCTCTCGGAGCGGACAACGGAATCGCCGTTGCGCTGATTCTGGAAATCCTCGCTGACAAGGATGCCAAGCACGGTCCGTTGGAGGCGATCTTCACCGTCGCCGAAGAAACCGGACTTGCCGGAGCGTTCGGAATTGAAAAGAAGAACATCGACAGCCGGTTCTTGATCAATCTCGACAGTGAAGAGGAAGGGGTGTTTTACATCGGCTGCGCCGGAGGGGTCGGAACCAATGCGTACATGGATGTCCTCTGGGAGGAGACTCCCTCCCATCACCAGGGGTTTGAGCTTTCCGTATCCGGCCTGAAGGGTGGCCACAGCGGAGCGGAGATCCATACCCAGCGGGCCAACGCGATCAAGCTCGCCGCCCGGATCTTGACTCAACTGGATGAGTGGCGTGTGTTCAAGGCGGCCGGCGGCTCGAAACGCAACGTGATTCCCTCCAGCGCCACGGTCGGTTTTTCAATTCCCAAAGAAGAAGAACATAGACTTTACGAATTGGTTGCCACGACGTTAAAAGAAGTCAAAGGTGAATTCGAGGTGGCTGATCCCAATATCAGCATTGAAGTGACAAAGGTCGAGACGCCAAAAAGAAGTGTGGTCGCAAACACTCTGTTTGATGCCCTTTACGCCGCTCCTCATGGCGTAGATGCGATGAGCATGTCGATTGAGGGCATCGTTGAGACTTCTACGAACCTCGCCATTCTCTCTTTGGACGAGGAGGGATTCTATGTGAGCGCCAGTCATCGCTCCTCGATCCTTTCGGCTCGCGATGATGTCGCCCGACGCTTCGCCACGATCTTCAAGCTGGCCGGGGCGCGGACGAAACACAGCGGCGCCTACCCTTCATGGACACCCAACGTCCACTCCCCGCTTGCCGCGTTGGCGGCCAAGGCATGGAAAGAGTTCACGGAGGAGGATGCCAAGGTGACGGCGATCCACGCCGGCTTGGAGTGCGGAATCATCAACAGCCGGGTTTCGGGAATGGATTCGGTTTCCTTCGGACCGGATATGGAGGAGGTTCACTCCACCAAGGAGCGGGTTTCGATCTCTTCAACCAGACGAATCAGCGAGTTTACCCGATATCTTCTGGAAACGATTCGGTAGGGATTACATCGCTTTGATGATCCTGGCCAGTTCTTTCGCCCGGGCAAACGCTTTGTCTTTGTCTTCCTGCGTCGGCGAGCCTTGGAACTCGATCGCTTCGGCTACGCATTCAAGCTTCATCGCGTTGACGAACTCGTCGTATTGCTTCTGAGCTCCGCCGGACCACCCATAGGAGCCGAAACGAAGCGTTTTTCTTCCTTTGACGTGGCTGCGGGCAAGGGTATCCAAGACGTGATACGCCGGCGGGAACATCTTGTACTCATAGGTGGGCATTCCGAAGATGAGCCCTTCGCTTCGCCAGACTTTCTCCAGCACGAAGGATTCATGCGTCTGGGGAACCTGAAGGACATGAATCGGCAATTCTTCGCTTTCAACGCCGGCGATGACCGATTCCAACAACGCTTGCGTGTTTCCGTACATGCTCGACCATACGAGCGCAACCTCTTTTTCCCGCGGCCCGTTGAGGTAGGAAGCGAGCTTTACATAGTGATTGATGATCGCCTCAGGGTGAGAGCGCCAGACGATGCCGTGGCTTGGGGCGACCATCGCTATCTTCAGATCCTTCAGTTTATCGATTCCCCGTAAAACGAAGGAAGAGAAGGAAGATACGATATTTGCATAGTAACGCTCCGTTTCGCTTTGGAGATGAACCATCGTCGCTTCATCAAGCTCATCATCGAAGCAGCGATCAAATCGACCGAACGATCCGAACGCATCGCACGAAAAGAGAATTCCATCCTCCTGAAGGTAGGTCATCATCGTCTCCGGCCAGTGAATGTTCGGGGTGAGGTAGAACGTCAGCGTCTTCCCTCCGAGGTCGAGCGTCTGTCCCTCGGCCACCGCGTGAACGTTCTCTTCGATCTTATAGAACGCTTTGATGAGCGGAACCGCTTTCGGTGAACACAGTATTTGAACATCCGGATGTCGTTGCACGATCTCCCGGAGGGCGCCGGTATGATCCGGTTCCATGTGGTTGATGATCAAAAAGTCCAATGTGCCGGTTGTCAACGAAAGATCATCGAGCTGCTTGTTCATGACATCAAGCGCCCCATTCCAATCCTTGACCACGTCGATGAGCGCATTGAATCTGCTGCCCTTCACGACGTACGAGTTAAGCATCACTCCGTCGGGAATCGGCCAGATGCCTTCAAACAGATCCCGGTTTCCGATTTTTGCTGCGACTCGATATACATTATCCGCTAACAGATCCGGTTTCATCATATTAATCCTCCTGTCATGGCAATATACCTTAAAGAGTTGGTGGATGTATATCAGCGGATGAGCTGACTGGTTCGCTGCATGGCGAACATCCTCTTCTGTCGAATCTTATAATCATTCATGTGGGTCTGAAGAATCGTTTTGAATTCTTTGGAGTGGTCGAAATGGAGCAGATGAGCCACCTCATGGAGAACGAGATAGGAAAGCTCTTCATCTCCGAGCGCCTGAGAGCGGAGGGAGAAGTTAAGCCGCCCCGCCTTCGAGCAGCTTCCCCAGCGCTTCTTCGAATCACGAATCGTGAACCGGGGTGTTGACACTCCGAGGATTCGGCTCCAATGCTCCACAAGCGGTTTGATCCGTTTTTCTGCCTCTTTTCGATAGAGAGCTTTGATCAGGCGAAGAATCCGATCCTTATCCCGGGGGTTTTGCGAGGAGACGACGAGAAGATCGTCTTTGATATGCGCTCGATTCGTTGCCCCTGTTCGAACCTGAAGGGTGACCAGCGTTCCCGCATACGGGAATCGATCGCCGTCTTCATAGGTATGAGCGTCCCTCGCTTCTTCGTCGATCCGGCTCAAGAGATGTTCTTTATGTTCGGTGATGAGCTCTTCGATAGTTCGTTTGCTTACCCGTTTCGGAGCTCGAATCGTCAACATCCCGTCATGGCCGACTCGAATCGTGATCCGACGATTCGTCCGGGAGGTGAGCAGCGTGTATTGAATCGTTCCTACTTTACCGGTGCTTTTCATTTTGCTAGAGTGGCCTCAATGAGAATCATGAACCTTTCCCTCCGCCAAAACCTAGCGTACCAAAAACTCCCCTACGAGGGAAGTTCCGCCGAAGCGGCATATCGGACATTGATCGCCTTTCTCGACCAAGCTCCGATCGGCAGCGAAGGAATCCTTCTTCTCTCCTCTGAGATGGACGTCCTCTTTCTTGGGACGACCGATCCCTTGGATGAGGGAACGTTGGAAAAAATCGCCAAGGCGGAGAAGCTCGATTCGGTATACGGCGATCTTATTCTCGAATCGGGACGCTACCACTTCGTTCAGCTCCCCTTGCTTTCTTCGATTGAAGAGCTCCCAATGGAGGAACTCGTCCTGAACGAAGGTGATCTGCTCTATCTTAGAATCCTGAAGGAAGGAAGTCTTGCTCCGGTCGCCCAGCTGTGGGTCAAAAGAAAAGCGGTATGAGAACCGGAGCACAGAGACTCGTAGCCGCCCCGTGATAGATTGATCCGATCGTCGTTGCAGAACCGAAATGCTTGGAAAGAAGCACGAGCACCACATCCATCGTCGTAGCCCCTCCACAGGAGACCGCCGGATAATAGTACCGTTTTCCCAATCGCCCGAAGAAGGGGATGAGGAAGAACGAGAAGCTTTCGCGCATCAGGTTGGCAAGAAAAGAGATTGAACCCAAAAGAGGAAATCCCAGATCGCTGATGAGAATTCCCGAAAGCGAATACCATCCGAACCCGCTGAGCATTCCGGCGGCTTCACAAAAGGTGAAGGACGTTACAAGGCTGGCTCCGAACGCTCCCAGGAGGGTTCCCGCGATCGTGTAGATCGGCAAGAGAAAGACGCTTGGGTCGCGCAGCACCGTTTTGAAGGAGACCGAACGCTGAATCAGATTCATTCCCACGAAAAAGAGCATCATATAGAGCAGATACGAGATATAGGAGGATTTGAACCAATCGAAGAGGGTGCTGTTCATTCCAAACAGCACTCCGAGAATGACGATTGATATCAGGAACAGCGGTTCTTTCAGGAGATCCCACACATATCGGAGCAGGGATCCTTCTTTTCGCCGGGCCACGGCAATCGTGGTGTCAAGATCCTTGGGCAGGAACAGGCTTGAACCGGCGATTGCCACGACGATCGATCCCGCCAGACCGAAGAGTGTCAGAACCAGCGCGCTGAGGCCGATATGTCCCAGTTCGCTGGCGATGTTCTCGATCTGGCCGGTATTGATTCCCATGAAGAACAGCAGGACCCACACCAATACCGTCTGCCCGATCGCACTTGACCGGATCAGTCGTTCTTTTCCGATCGCTTTGGAAAAAAGACTGCCAAGAAGAAGCGCCAAGGCAAGCTTTGCCAGATAGATGAGGGTCTCCATATGAAAATGACTCTAGCCGAAAGCTGACGGGAATGTCAAATTCCCTTGTTAAATACCGCTACCTTCAGTATATTAACGGCTATGACCGTCTTAGAGCTCAGTGACACCCGCCGCCTCATCACCCTCGCCGATGGAAAAAAGATTCATCTCATCGGGACCGCTCACGTCTCCAAACACAGTGTGGATGAGGTCGCCGAGGCGATTGAAACTGAAATGCCCGATCATATCTGCCTTGAATTGGATATGGGGCGGATGAAGAACAAGGAAGAGGAAAGTTCCTGGTCGAACATGGACATCAAGAAAGTCCTCAAGGAGGGCAAAGGGTTCCTCCTTCTCGCCAATATGGCCCTCGCCTCCTTCCAAAAACGGATGGGCGACGAAACGGACACGCAACCGGGAGCGGAGATTCTCAAAGCGGCGCGCCTGGCCAAAGAAAAAGAAATCCCCTTCTCCCTCTGCGACCGGGAGATTCAAGTCACCTTTAAACGAGCGTGGAGAATGAGCAATCTCTGGAATAAGGCCAAACTGATCGCAACGATCATCAGCGCGGTCTTTTCCAACGAGAAGCTCAGCGAAGAAGACTTGGAGGATTTGAAGAAAGCGGACGTGATGCAGCAGATGATGGACGAGATGGCTTCTGAATTGCCCGCGGTGAAATCGGTTCTGATCGATGAACGCGACCGTTACCTGGCTACGAAGATCTACCTTGCTCCCGGCGAGAACAAGCTCGCGGTCATCGGGGCGGGTCATATGAACGGAATCGTCAAAACGCTGGAAGCCCTCGACTCGAAGCAGCTTGATACGGATGTCACTCAGATCGCCGACGTCCCCGCATCCTCAAAATCATCCAAAGTCCTTTCTTGGATCTTCCCGGTCCTCATCGTCTCTCTTCTTCTCTACGGATTCCTCTCCTTCGGCCGAGCCGAAGGAATCAAGATGGTCGGTCTCTGGCTGGCGGTGAACATGTCGTTTACCGCCCTTGGATCGATTCTGGCGCTGGCCCATCCGATAAATATTCTCGTTTCGGTTCTGGCAAGCCCGATCACCAGCCTTCATCCGGCGATCGGGGTGGGGATGGTAAGCGGCCTCTTGCAGGCCACGCTCCGCAAACCCAAAGTCAGGGATTTTGAAAACCTCAACGATGATGCCGTGAAGCTGAAGGGCTGGTATCGCAACCGCGTCCTCCACATCCTAGTGGTGTTCCTCCTCACGAGTCTCGGCGGATCGATCGGAAATGTGGTCGTTTTCCCCTTCCTCTTGGCTCGATTGGCGTAAATATCCATCGCCTCCATCCCCATAATTTGATACACTGCCTCCAATGGAGGTGTCAATGGATTACTTTAGTCAAGCCAACAGTGCCCCGTTGTACATACTGGTCGGGGTGGTCCTGCTCTTCGTCGCAATCAGCTGCGTGCTCTTTATCCGAAAGAGCTATCTTGCCGGACTCAAGATGGGAATGGACCGCAACGTTCTGAGAACAACAATCACGGCAAGTGCCCTCTTCACCGTTCTGCCTTCGATTTCCATCCTGCTGGGAGTGATCGCCCTCTCCGGATCGTTGGGGGCGCCCTCCTCCTGGCTTCGCCTTTCGGTCGTGGGCAACCTCTCCTATGAAGCGATCGCCGCAGAAGCCGCTTCTCAGGCGATGGGCGTTTCCCTGAAGGATGCCGCCTCATTGACCACCGGTCACTTGGTGACGATCGTCCTGGTGATGACCACCGGAATCAGCTGGGGAATCATCGCGACGATTTTCTTCGGAAAATCATATTCCCGCAAATCGACCCAACTGCTCAACAAATCGAAAAAGAAGGAAGGAAAGAGTTTCGCCGACTGGGCGATGGTCGCGATGTTCATCGGCTTCTGTGGAACGTTCATCGGTTCCTACGTCGCCGAAGCGGTGGTCTTCAAACACTTCCTTCCGCTTCTCACGGCACTGGTCGCAGGATTGGTGATGAAAGGGTGTGAATACCTCGTGAATGAAAAACAACTGGCATGGATGGAGAACTTCTCCCTCTCCCTTTCGATGCTGATCGCGATGACCGCCGCGGTCCTGCTGGCCCTGTAGGAGGAATGGAATGAACAAATCATTTGATTATGAGCAGTATGACAACTCGATCCATCGCCTCGGGCGGATCACGAACACGATCGGGATTCTCTCTCTGCTGACGCTTCCCCTCGTTTTTTCGGTAGTGCTCGGCACCTCGCTTTCCTGGTCCGGATTTGCAAAAGGTCTCCTCCGCGTCTCGATCACCTATCTGCCGATCTGCATCGTCGAATTTCTGATCTATGTGCCGATCCTCGGGTCGGGCGGCTCCTATCTCTCTTTCATCACCGGCAATATCATCAATATGAAACTGCCGTGTGCCTACAACGCCCGGGAAATCGCCAAGACTCAGGCGGGAACTCCCGAAGATTCGATCATCACGACGTTGGCGGTCGGGGTTTCATCCCTGGTTACGATGCTGGTGATCTTCATCGGAGTCCTCCTGTTGATTCCTCTGACCCCCGTCTTGAACAATCCGACCCTCCGCCCGGCGTTCGACAACCTGCTGCCCGCTCTGTTCGGAGCGCTCGGTGCCCAGTACTTCTTCAAGAGCTGGAAGATCAGCGCGGTTCCATTGATCCTGATGATCGGTCTTTCGATTGCGATTCCCGCCCTCATCGCTCAAACAACGGTCATGATGATTCTCATCGGAGGTATCGCGATCGCTATCACCTATTTCTTCCACAAGAAAGGAGCCCTCCAATGACCAAACGGGAAAAACAGTATGCCAAGCTGCTCTCGAAGATGATTCAGGTGGAAACGATCAGTGAACCGGGAAAAACCCATGAAGAGAAGTTCGTCAAAAGCGAGGAGGTCCTTGCAAAGCTCTTTCCCAAGGTGTTCTCCTCCTTTAAGAGGCTTCCGATTGAAAACGGACTTTTGATGCGCCTCAAGGGAAAAACCGAGGGCGAGGCGGTGCTCCTCATGAGTCACCAGGACGTGGTTTCCGCCGAGGGGGAGTGGAAACATCCTCCCTTCAGCGGCAAGATCGCCGATGGCAAGGTCTGGGGCCGGGGAACCGTCGATACCAAGGGAGCATTGATGTGCATCCTTCAGGCGGCCGAGGAGCTGCTTGAAGAAGACTACGTCCCCGAAGTCGATTTCTATATCGCTTCTTCGTGGAATGAAGAGGTCACGGGAACGGGAGCCATAAATGCGGCAAGATATCTTCATGAGCATGGCATCCGCCTCCAGCTCCTGATGGATGAGGGAGGAATGGTGGTCGATGAACCGATCAAGGGGGTCAAAGGCCGCTTCGCGATGATCGGAACGGTCGAAAAAGGATATGGGGACATCGTCGCCATCGCCCATGGCAAAGGCGGGCATGCCTCCACTCCGCCGAAGAACTCCCCCCTCGCCCGTCTGGCCGGCTTTGTCAATGAACTGGAGAAGCACGATCCCAACACCGTCGAGCTCAGCCCGACCTTGATGGAGATGTTCCGTCGAATCGGAAGCAAGGCGGATGGATCTCTCGGCTTCGTTCTTCGGAACGCCCGATTCCTGAAACCGGTACTGAAACGAGTCCTGCCGAAAAAAAGTCCAGTCATCGCCGCGATGATGAAAACGACGATGGCGTTCACGATGGCCGAGGGATCCCTCGGCCGAAACGTTTTGCCTCAAGTCGCCAAAGTGAATATAAACACCCGCTTCATCCAGCATCAGGGAGTCGAGGAGACGATGGCCATTCTCGCTCCCATCGCGAAAAAGTATGATATCGAACTGAAGATCGAAGATCACTGCCGCGATCTGCAAATGCCGGTGGATTTCAACGGCAATGCGTTCAAGATCGTCGAAGAGACCGTCAATGAACTCTTTCCCGGCGTCGTGGCGACCCCCTACGTAATGACCGGCGGAACGGATGCCTATCACTATCGCATCGTTACGGACAATGCGATCCGGTTCGCTCCATTGCAAATCAACAATCAGCAACATGCTTCGATCCATGCCGCCGATGAGAACATCGACGCCGCGGTCCTGCCGCCTGCGGTCGACTTCTACAAGGCGATCATTAAAAAGGTGAGATAAAAGCAAAAATGTGCTAAACTTCGCGCCATGGACAAGAGCTCGAAACCATATCAACCGATTGACCTTCCTTCGCTAGCGAAGAAGGTCAATCCTAAACTCGCCAGGCTCATCCCTCGTTTCATGTATAGAAAACTGGAGAAGCTTCTTCATGTCGAAGAGCTCAACGAGTTTTTTGAAGCCCATCACGATGATGACACCCAGACGTTTCTTGATGCGGTGGTCTCCTATCTCGATTTTGAGATCGTCATCGACGGCCAAGGGATCGAGGCTCTGACCGCCCTTGAAGGAGAGCCGGTCATCTTCGCTTCCAACCATCCCTATGGAGGGCCGGAGGCGATGGTCCTGTTCTCCATCGTCCATCGGCTCTTTCCCGACGCGAAGCTGGTGGCTCAATCATTCTTGAAGTTCATCAAGCCCGTTGAAAAAGCATGCGTGTTCAACAAGCGTGAAGTGAAGACCTTGATGGAAGCGGCAAACAACCGAAACAGTCTGATTTTTTATCCGGCCGGATATTGCTCGCGGGTCCTTTCCAACGGAGAGATCTTCGACTACGGTTGGCAGTCTTCCTTTGTTCGAATCGCCCGAAGGAAACGGATGCCGATCCTCATCGTGTACACCGACGGCCAGCTGAGCAGGAAAGTACATTGGTGGACCCGCTTGCGAAAACTTCTGAACATCAGGCTTTCAATCGAGACGATCTTCCTGGTTGACGAGATGTTCAAGCTGAAAGGAAAGACCCTCAGGATGGTCATCGGTTCCACGATCACCCCCGAGATGATTGACTCCTCAAAGATGAGCGACCGGCTTTTTTCCGATAAGCTTCGTCAATACTGTTATGAGCTGCGCAAAGATTCCAGGTTCATCTTCGATCCGAACATCCAGCCGACGCTTCCTCAGCTCTAGGGGCAATCGCTTTTGTTAGGAATCATAACAAACAAGGAATCGGATTTCCTCAATCATTTATCTTAGTTTTAATATGTTTGATTATAAATAATTATAATAGTTAGGATCGTTTATTATATGATCAATGCATCTCTTGAATGGCATTAAGGGCTTCCCGAATCGTTCGAGCTCCATACTGAGTCAGGGGAGATTGTTTGGAAGCCTTACTAACTAAGGATCTGGTAAAGCCGAGTTCTTTTGCCGTCTTCTCCCGGCGCTGGATGAACCCGACAGGACGAATCTCTCCTGAGAGGCTCAACTCTCCGAAGCTCACCAGATCTTTCGGCAGGCTCGTTTGGGTGAGCGCCGAATACAGAGCGAGGGCAAGAGCCAGTTCGATGGCGACTTCTCCTACCTTCATTCCTCCGCCGACGTTCACGTAGAGGTCTTGATCGCTGAAACGCAGACCTGCATGTCGTTCAAGCACCGCGGCGACCCGGGTAACGCGGGCGCTGTCGATCCGATCGGAGTAAATCCTGCTGAAGCCGCTTTTGGCGGGAACGGTGAGCGCTTGGACTTCCACCAGAAACGAACGGGTTCCTTCCGCCACCGCACTGTAGGCAACCCCCGGAGGCAATGGACCTTCCGCTCGGTCGGAGAGAAAAAAGGATGCGGGATTCACTACCGGATGAAGGCCTTTTTCATCCATTGAGAACAGCCCGATCTCATCGACGCTTCCAAAACGGTTTTTTGCCGCCCGGATGAGGCGGATCCCCGAAGGCAGCTGATCGAAATACAGGACTGTATCGACCAGGTGTTCAATGACCTTGGGCCCCGCAATCGTTCCTTCTTTGGTGACGTGGGCGACAAAAAACAGACTGATACCCAATCGCTTCGCCAAACTGACCAACGCATTGGAGCAGTGCCTGATCTGGTTCACCGATCCCGCAGGCGAAGGCAGTGTATCGCTGCTGAGCGTTTGGAGGGAATCTATCACTATGAGTGTAGCTTTTGAACTTGGTAGCACCTTTTCAAGTACTTCCAGCCTGGTATCGCAGAAGATATTGATCTTGCCCAAATGCAAACCGAGGCGCTGGGCTCGCATTTTCACCTGCGAGGGCGACTCTTCTCCGCTCACGTAGAGCACCTTGGAGGTTCGCTGGGCGCTTTGAAGGAGCTGAAGCATCAAGGTGGACTTCCCGATTCCCGGCTCGCCTCCGATAAGCACTGAGGAGCCCTTCATCACTCCTCCGCCGAGGACTCGATCCAATTCGCTGATACCGCTGGCATAGCGGAATTGAGGATCGACGACCACATTCTCCAGACTTACCGGCTCTTCATCCGTACTGAGCGGCTGCGCTCCTTTTGTGGGAGCGATGATGAGTTCTTCTTCAAAACTGTTCCACGAACCGCAATCGGGGCAGCGACCAAGCCATTTTGACTCGGTCCTGCCGCAATGTGAGCATACGAATTGCAGATCGCCGCTTCTTTTTGCCAAATCAGCCCCCTTTAGAAGGAGAGAAGGTGGACCTCGAAGATCAGGTAAGAGTTCGGAGGAATGATCCCCGGATACCCCATCTCGCCGTAACCGAGCTCAGGCGGGATGATGAGGGTTCGCTCTTCACCCACGCTCATCGTCACAAGCGCCTCATTCCATCCCTCGATCACTTCTCCGATCCGGACCTCCGTCGGTTCGCCTCGCTGAATCGACGAGTCAAAGATTCGACCGTCAAGCAGGGAGCCTTGATAGTGGACCTTTACACGGGCTCCCGTCTTCGGAAAGCGCTCTCCATCGCCCTTCTTCTTCACTACATACCTAAGGCCCGTTTTCGTGGAGATCGCTTCAGGATAACGATTCTTCAGCTCGGCTTCGACGTTCTTCCGTGCTTCTCCAGCTGCCTTCTTTTGTTTCTTTTCTGCCTCAACTATATATGCTGCAAAGGATTGTTTAGTAACCTTGAAGGCTTCCGCATCTCTGCCGACTCGGAGAATCTCAACCTTCTTGATCGTATCGCCTTGCGCGATTGAATCGACGACTTTCTGGCCTTCGACGACGTTACCGAAGACTGAATGCTTATTGTCAAGCCAGGGGGTTTCCACATGGGTGATGAAAAATTGGCTTCCATTCGTTCCGGGACCACTGTTCGCCATCGAAAGAATTCCCGCCCGATCGTGCTTCAAGGAAGGATCGAATTCATCACCGAACTTATACCCCGGTCCACCGGTTCCCGTTCCGTACGGACACCCGCCTTGAATCATGAAGTTCGCAATCACCCGGTGAAACTTCAATCCATCGTAGAAGGGTTTGTCCTTGTTCAGACTCCCTTCGGCCAGACCGACGAAGTTCGCAACGGTCATCGGCGTTTTCTTATATTCAAGGGCGAGCACGATATCGCCCTTGCTCGTATGCATAACGGCATAGAGGCCGTCCTTCAGGGTATTCTTATCCATGAATTCCTTCCTTAAAACAAATGCTCATTAGGAACCAGTATCTGGTAGATCCGCTCCAGTTCTTCCGTGCTGGAAAACGGGATTTCAATCCTGCCTTTCTTGATCGTCCCTTTGATTTCGACTTGGGTGCCGAGCGCCATCAAAAAGCTTTCCTCGGCGGCGAGAACCTCCAGACTCTTTTCAACTTCTTTTTTGGAGCGTTTCTTCTTTTGATGCGCCACTCGCCTGCCCTGGTTGAACTGGGAGGCCATCTCCTCGGTTGCTCGAACCGATAAATCTCGTTCCAACAAGGTTTTATACAGAATCTCCCGATCAGCGGGGTTTACGACCGAGAGAATCGCGCGAGCGTGTCCGGCGGTGAACTTGCCTTTCAAAAGCTCTTCCTGCATCACAGGGCTGAGTTGAAGCAGACGGATGCTGTTGCTGATCGTCGATCGATTCTTGCCCAATCTTCGGGCAAGCTCTTCTTGGGTAATTCCGGCTTCCTGGATCAGGTAGGCATATGCCTGCGCTTCCTCGATCGGGTTGAGTGATTCCCGTTGGATATTCTCGATCAGAGAGATTTCAAGCCGCTGCATCTGCGTTACATCTTTTACCAGCACGGGGATGGTTTTCAAACCGGCCATCTTCGATGCCCGGTACCGGCGCTCACCGGCTACGATCGAATAGCGATTCGGGCCGATCTCTTCGACCAGAATCGGCTGCAGCACACCTTCCCGCCTTATCGATTGGGCCAACTCTTCCAGCGTTGCGCTGTCGAACTCTTTCCGAGGCTGGTTGGGGTTGGGGCGGACCGCATCAAGGTCCACTTCCAGAACACGATCTCCCTTCTCTTCCTTTTTGCTCGAACTCAAGGCGTTATCCAACACCGAATCATAGGAGAAGTCTTGCATCAATGAACCGATGCCTTTACCCAATCCGATTTTTCGCTTACTTTCCACGTTTAATGACCTCCTTCGCCAATGCTCGATACGCCTTCGCCCCGTTGCAGGAGCTGTCATACTGATTGATCGGTAAACCATGGCTGGGAGCTTCGGCCAGGCGGATATTCCGAGGAATCATCGTATTAAATACTAGATCATCAAAATAGGAGACGATATCATCGACGACATCCCGTGAGAGCCGGGTCCGTTTGCTGTACATCGTAAAGAGAATGCCCAAGATTTCCAACTCCGGATTCAATGATTTTTTGATATTTCCGATCGTATGCATCAAAAGCGTCAATCCTTCCATGGCGAAATATTCACTTTGCATCGGGATGATGATCTCATTGGCCCACACCATCGCATTGATGGTTACAAGACCTAATGATGGAGGACAATCGATGATGATATAATCCCATTTTCCCTCAAGGGGTGAAAAGGCATCCCGAATATAGTATTCGCGCCGATCCTGATTCACCAGCTCGATGGCAAGTCCGGCCATATGAATGTTGCTGCCGATCGCATAAAGATTCCTGACGGCAGTCTGCTGAATCACATCGTCAAGCTCTGCGCTGCCGGCAAGTACTTCATACACTCCGGGTTTCCGGGCATCCAAGCCGACGCCGCTGGTGAGGTTTCCCTGGGAGTCGATATCAATCAATAGTGTTCTCTTGCCCAACTCCGCTAAGGAGGCGCCCAGATTGATCGCTGAAGTCGTTTTACCGACTCCTCCTTTTTGATTCAAAAACAAGATAATCTTTGTCTTCATAGTTGATACTATACTCAAATGTTTCCAATCTGTCACCGCCTTGACCGTTATCTATCTACAATGTATCTTTCTCTTAACCCATAGGAGGTATCCATGATGGAAGATAAAGTCAAACAAGCACTTCAGGATATTCGTCCTGCTTTGCAGAATGACGGTGGAGATATTGAGTTCGTCAGTCTCGTTGGAAATGACGTAACTGTTCGACTCGTCGGAGCTTGTGCCGGCTGCCCAATGTCGCAAATGACTCTCAAAGGGGGAGTGGAGCGCTATTTGCGCAACTTTGTCGATCCTAACCTTAACGTGGTTAACGAGCGGTAGCCCACACCCCGATCATTACAAATAAGGAACGTTTCACGTGAAACATCGTGAGACGTTTTTTGTTTCACGTGAAACATCCCTTTTCCTACACTCGCATTTCTCCTAATCATACGTTCCGTCAATACATTGCCCTCCATCCCAGCCAGGTATTTTTTTCTCATACTATCAGAATAATTATGTTGTACGCCATTTTGTTTTATGGTATAGTATCTATGTGACGAACAAATGGACAAGCGGGGAGGTTCGTTCTATTCGTGTGTGTTTTACGAATGACAATCAAATCCCGTAACGTTTTTCTCATTTGTTTGTTTTAGGTGTAGAGAGGATCTTCACTGGGGTGTAGTGATGGCGATACGGATAAAGGGTGCGTTTCACGTGAAACATCTGTTGGGATTAGCACAAACTGATTGTACTCTTATGCCTCTTGATCTGTTCAAGAGGTCCTGTTTTATGGTTTTGCTTGGTTTATTTCCCAAACATTCTGGATGCGCCAAAACCTGCATTTAAATGCGTAGTTTGATGGTTTTTAGCCGGGTTTCTATAAACAGAAACAGATATGTTTAGAGATTGTACCTGATTGTTGTACTGATATATCGCTCTGGGCTATATTCTATATGCCTCCTCGTTTCAATGAGAAACCGCGTCGTTTTGATAGGATAGACGACGCGGTTATTGTTTGTTTGCTTGAAAAGATCTATCTGATCCTATTCTTCGTCAGCATCGTTATTGCCCTCGAGATCGTTGTCATCGTCGTCAGTCCGGTCCTCTTCCTCATCGGGGATTTCCACATCAGCTTCATCGTCGCGATCGGTCGAGGCGATCGCCACGATCGAGTCCTCATCCCACTTCATCCGGACGGTTCGTACACCACCGGCGTTTCTGCCTTGGACAGGGATCGTATCGACGTGAATTCTGAGTGTCTGTCCCAAGAGGGTAACGCAGACGACATCTTCCTCTTCACTGACGCCAAGAACTCCGATGATCTCGTCGTTCTTTCTCAGCCTGAGGATCCGCTGGCCCTGAGTTCCTCGATTGTGGGGCATGAACGCATCGAATTCCACCCGTTTGCCTTGCCCATTCGCCGTGATCACGAGAACATGCTTCCCTTCTTCGACTTTCACCATTCCGGCAAGCTGGTCATCATCAACGAGGCGAATGCCTCGCACCCCTCGGGTTGCCCGACCCATCGCCCGGACCTGGTCGCTTTGGAAGCGAAGAGCCCGTGCGCCTTTGGTGATGAACATCACTTCGTCGCCATCTTCCACCAGCTCACAGGAAAGCAGCTGATCGCCCTCATCCAGGACGATCGCCCAGATGCCTCGAGCTCGGGCGTTGATGAAGTTCTGGAGAGATACTTTCTTCGTTACTCCATACAAAGTGGCCATCATCAAGTATTGATCCTCGGTGAACTCCTTGAAGCAGATGATCGACGTTACCTTCTCTTCGGTTTCAATTTGAATGAAGTTCTTGATCGAAACGCCCTTGGCATATTTTCCCGCTTCGGGAATATCAAAGACTTTGGTGTAGTACGCCTTGCCCATATTGGTCACGAACATGACGTAATCGTGGGTCGAGGCGACGAACATGTGGTCGATGAAGTCTCCGTCTTGAAGTTTCGCGCTGCGAACGCCCATTCCGGCGCGTCCGCGTGCCTCATACTCCTCCGTGGGGACCCGCTTGGCGAAGCCCTTGTTGGAGATCAGGACGACAACGTCCTCCTCCTTGATGAAGTCGGCCATCGTCGCCTGACCAAGCTCCTCGATGGTGATCTCGGTTCTTCTCTTATCCCGCGGTGCGAGATTTTGCGGCAACTCATTGATTTCCGCCTGTACGACTCCCATCAGCTTTCCTTCATCCGAAAGAAGCTCATTGTAGTAGGCGATTTTTGCTTCGAGTTCAGCCAGCTCTTCAAGAATCTTGGAGGATTCAAGATGGCTGAGCCGGCCAAGGCGCATGTCAATGATCGCCTGAGCTTGGATTTCATCAAGAGCGAAGGTGGCGATCAACCGCCGGCACGCAACGCTGTTGTCAGGCGAGTCTTTGATGATCCGGATCACTTCATCGATATTCTCCAGACCGATCTTGAGACCGCGAAGGATATGAGCTCGTTCCTGGGCTTTGCGAAGATCGTACGTCGTCCGTCTCGTTACGACATCTTGGCGATGCTTTACATAGTAGTAGAGCATATCCTTGAGCCCAAGGAGCTGAGGTCGTCCATCGACCAGGGCGAGATTGTTGACGTTGAAGTTCGACTGAAGAGCGGTCCGCTGGAAGAGCTGGTTTAAGACGACCATCACTTCGGCGCCCATCTTCAATTCGATGACGATCCGAATACCGTTGCGGTCGGATTCATCGCGAATCGTGCTGATCATGGGAATCGATCCGTCTTTCCGAAGATCGTCGATCTTTTTCACCAAGTCCGCTTTATTCACTTGATAGGGAATTTCCGTGAAGACGATCGCATCGTTTCCGCGGGCGGTCTCTTCGATCTCATACTTCCCTCGGGTGATGATCCGCCCTCGACCCGTTGAAAAAGCATCCACGATGCCTCTCATCCCGCAAATCACTCCTCCTGACGGGAAGTCGGGGCCCTTGATGTGCTCCATAAGCTCCATCAACGTTATTTCGGGATTATCAATCAGAGCGTTGGCGGCGGCACAAATCTCCTGAAGGTTGTGCGGAGCCATGTTCGTCGCCATGCCGACGGCGATTCCACTCGACCCGTTGGCCAGAAGGAACGGAAACGCGCCGGGGAGGACGGAGGGCTCGGTCAACGAATCATCGTAGTTCGGCTTGAAGTCGACGGTTTCTTTTTGAATGTCGCTGAGCATCTCTTCGCCGATGCGGCTCATCTTCGCTTCGGTATACCGCATCGCCGCCGCGGGATCTCCGTCAATGGATCCGAAGTTGCCCTGGGGGTTCACCACCGGATACCGAAGCGAGAAATCCTGAGCGAGCCGGACCAGAGCGTCATACACGGAAGCATCGCCATGGGGGTGATACTTACCTAGGACATCTCCGACGATGCGGGCGCTTTTCTTATAGGATGAGTTGGCCCTGAGGCCCATCTCATACATATCATAGAGAATTCGACGATGGACCGGCTTGAGTCCATCGCGCACATCGGGCAGAGCCCGGCTGACGATTACGCTCATCGCGTAGTTGAGATAGCTTGTGCGCATCTCTTCCGCTACATCCACTTTAATCGTCCTGTTTTCCATCGTATCCACAATTCTATCCTTGCCTACACATCAAGATTGGAGACATACACCGCATTTGCATCGATGAACGCCCGGCGAGGCTCGACTTCTTCGCCCATCAACATCGAGAACACCCGATCCGCCTCCTCGGCATCACCGAGGGTTATCTGACTGATCAGGCGAGTCTCGGGATTCATCGTCGTCTCCCACAGCTGTTCGGGGTTCATTTCTCCAAGACCCTTATAGCGTTGAATGGAAGCCTTCGCCGCATCGTCGCCGGCTTCTTCAAGAATTCGAATCCGAGCTTCCTCATCATAGGCGTAGGTGACGTTTTTTCCGATCGTGATCTTGTACAGCGGCGGCATCGCGAAATAGACATATCCCGCTTCGATCAACGGACGCATATAGCGGAAGAAGAACGTCAGGAGGAGAGTTCGGATGTGCGAACCGTCGACATCGGCATCCGCCATGATGATGACTTTATGATAGCGGGCTTTGGTGATATCGAACGTCACATCGGCGTCGAGGTCCTCATCCTTGCCCGTATCGTTGTAACGGGTGAGGCCTGCTCCGATCGTGCTGATCACCGGCTGAAGCTTGTCATTGCCCAAGACCCGGTATTCCTGCGCTTTTTCAACGTTCAGCATCTTGCCCCAGAGCGGCAGGATCGCCTGGAAACGGCGGTCGCGGCCTTGTTTTGCCGATCCTCCCGCGGAGTCTCCCTCGACGATGAACACTTCACAGAGCGCCGGATCCTTTTCGGAGCAGTCCGCCAGTTTGCCCGGCAGGCCTCCTCCTTCGCTTTTCTTTCTGATCTGCTCCCGAGCTTTCCGGGCGGCGATCCGGCCGAGCGCCGCGTTGATGATCTTCTCCAAGATCAGTTCGGCGTGGGCAGGGAACTCGTCAAAGTAGTTGCCAAGCTTTTCATATACCAGGGAAAAGACCACACCGGTAACGGCGCTGTTCCCCAGCTTCATCTTCGTTTGACCTTCGAACTGAGGCTCGGGAAGCTTGATCGACACGATCGCGGTGAGTCCTTCGGAGATATCGCTCGGTTCGAGGCGATCTTCATAACGCTTCAGAAGTTTTTGGTTCTTCTGAAGCTGAACATTGATCACCCGGGACAGCCCGGTTCGAAAACCGGTAAGGTGCGTTCCGCCTTCTTTCGTGTTGATGTTATTCACGAAGGTCAGGACCTTCTCATCATATTTATCGTTGTATTGGATGGCGATCTCAACCTTGATATTGTCCCGCTCCCCCTCGATGGAGATCGGCTTGTCACCGAGAGTGCGCTTATATTCATTAAGGTAGCTAACAAACTCAACGATGCCCCCTTCCGAGAGAAAAGCCTGCTGTTTCGGCTCTTCAGAGCGGATATCGGATACCGTTATTGAGACTCCTTTGTTTAAAAAGGAGAGTTCACGGAAGCGATTCACCAGCGTTTCATAACTGAATGCGTTCTCTTCCAGGATCGTATGGTCCGGAGAAAACGTAACTTTCGTTCCGGTCTCGTCGGTGTCGCCGATTCGTTCAACCGCACTGGTGGGGTTGCCCTGGCTGTAGAGCTGACGGAAGATTCCGCCATCCCGCTTCACGATCACTTCCATCCAGATGCTGAGGGCGTTTACACACGAAACACCGACACCATGAAGCCCGCCGCTGACTTTGTAGGAGTTCTTGTCGAACTTCCCTCCGGCGTGGAGCTGCGTCATCGCGATCTCAAGCGAACTCTTCTTTTCGATTGGGTGAATGGCTACGGGAATTCCCCGTCCATTGTCTTCGACAGTACAGAACTGTCGTCCGTCTTCATTTCGGGAAAGCGTAACAGCGATCTTGTCACAATACCCCGCCATCGCTTCATCGATCGAGTTGTCCACCACCTCATAGACGAGGTGGTGAAGTCCGTCGATTCCTGTTGAACCGATATACATCCCCGGCCGCTTTCTGACCGCTTCAAGGCCTTTGAGGACTTGAATCGAGGAAGCGGAATACTGTTCCGAAGGTTTTACTGCACCCGTTTCTCTTGCACCCGCAGAAGGGTCAGCATTCCCGTTGGAAAAACTCCCATCATTCATTGGTATATCCTTATGTAACAATAAAAAATTTCATAACTTCCATTCGATAAATTGTACCAGAAATAACAAAGTGTTGCAAGCTGCCTTGGAGGTTTTTGACAAAATATATATACTTTCATGATAATGAGTTACACCTACCTAAAACCACTCGGACAGAGAATGCTTGCACCGTTGTTCACTCAACGATAGAATAGGTGGTATGAGCGACCAACAAACAACCTATTACGAGTTCTGGCTGGAGACGGCAAAACGAATACAGGAAACCCTTCCTCCTCAGGAATTTTCCACCTGGTTCAGCCGAATCTCCTATCTCTCCTCCAAAAAAGGGGAGGTCACCCTCGCTGGTCCCAGTCAATTTATCCTCGATACCGTAACGACCCGTTATCGATCGATCATCGCTAATACCCTCAGCGAACTTACCGGTGAAGAGATTACCGTCGAGTTCGTCGTATCCGACAAAGGAAAACGTCCCGCCCAATCGACGGACGGCGGTGAAATGAGTGGGGAAGCGCGAAAAGAGAAGAAAGCCGGTGACCTTGCAAAGAAGATTTCCAAACGAAAGAGCGAGGCGAATTTGAACCCTTCCTATGAGTTCGAATCCTTCGTCCTCGGCGACAACTCCGCATTCGCGTACAATGCGAGCCTGGCGATCGCAAAGAATCCAGGCTCGAGCTACAACCCCTGTCTGATCTACGGCGATGTGGGCCTCGGAAAGACCCATCTCCTCAGTTCAATCGGCAACTACATTCTCGATCATGCTCCCGAGTGCAAAGTGATGTACGTGACCGCCGAAACGTTTACCAACGAATTCATCGAGTCGATCGGAAATCAAAAAACCCAGCAGTTCAAGAACAAGTTCAGAAATGTCGATGTCCTGCTGATCGATGATATTCACTTTCTCCAAGGCAAGGATTCCACCCAGGAAGAACTCTTTCACACCTTCAACAACCTCTATGAAGCAAAGAAGCAGATGGTGTTCACCTGCGACCGCCCGATCAGTGAATTGAAGAATATCACCGATCGTCTTTCTTCCCGGTTTGAACGAGGACTGAATGTCGGCCTCCAACCGCCAAACTATGAAACAAGGGTCGCAATCCTTAAAAAGAAGCTCCAGGAACATGGTTCAACCCTTTCAGAGGACATCATCAATTACATTGCCTTTAATGTTGTAACCAACGTCCGGGACCTTGAATCGTCGTTGACGAAGCTCGTCGCCTATATGGATCTGATCGGCGAAGAGCTGACGTTCGAGAAAGCGAAACAGCTTCTGGGCATTCTTCCCGCGATGGCCAATATCGCTCGAGACACCCTTTCCATCGGAGAGATCATCAAAACGGTCGGTGATTACTTCAATGTTTCAACATTCGAGATCAAAGGAAAGAAGAAAAACAAGAGTCTGGTCCAGCCAAGACAGATCGCGATGTACCTTGCCCGGCAGATCACCGATTTTTCAACGACGGAAATCGGGATGGAATTCGGCGGCCGCGACCACACTACGGTGATGTATGCAAACAACCGGGTCGAATCATTGATGAAAGGTGATGAAGCATACGCGGCGACCGTCAATAAGCTGCGTCGCCAACTGACCTCTTCCTAAGCTGTATAACCTGGGGATAACCTCTTGGAGAAGTGTGGATATCTTTTCAAACCTGTGGATAGCTCAATATTGCCTGTGAATGGATTGTGGACACCTTTTGAACCTGTCCACAAGCTAGAAAAATTTAACCGGTTCTTTTACAATGAATTGTCTGAGTTATCCACAGTTTCTGTGCTATTATTACTATTATTACTGATTAATAATAAAATAGGAGTAGTAAGATGAAGTTCATCTCAACCAAAGAAGCAATCCTTTCAGAAATCATATACACGGTGGATTTCACCACGCAAAAGAACAATCTGGCGATTACCAGCAATGTATACCTTCAGACTCTTGGCGATCAGCTGCTGATCAAGGCTACAGACGGTAAAGTAGGATTTTCAACTTCGATCACGGTGGATGTACAGGAAGAGGGAAAAGCTCTGGTCCTTCAGGAAAAACTGCTGGAAATCCTTCGTGTCTTACCGGATGGAGATATCAACTTTTCAATAAAAGACGGGTATTTCACGATCGTGCCCATCGGTCATGGAATCGATTTTAAAATCCGAATGATCGAAGCGGATCAGTTTCCCGCTCTTGAAACGGTTGAGAATGATCGGTTCTTCAGCATTGCTCAAAATTCTTTCCTCGATATGAGCGAACAAGTCATTTTTGCCGTCAGTGATGATACCTCCCGATACTTCCTTTGCGGAATCTATATTGAACGCAGCGAAGGAGGAATAACGATGGTCGCAACCGACGGACGAAGACTCTCGATCGTCGAGCGGGTCTTTGAAGAGAGATTGCCTTCCTTCGCGCCGATCATCGTGCTCCCGAAGTTTTTCCATATTCTTCGGAAGATCGGTACCGGCGAAGGGACCGTCGAGCTTGCAATCACAGAATCCATCCTCTTTGCCCGGATCGGAGGACGGACGTTCTATATCAATCTGATCCGGGAACAGTATCCGAACTTCCGCCGGGTCATTCCCGAACAGCAAAGTTATCGATGCACGATGAAAATTCAAGATATGGAAGATGCATTGCGGCGAGTGGCGATCCTAATCGAGTCGAAAGCCAAACGGCTCTTCCTGGATGTCAGTGAGGGCGGCGTCCTGTTGACGAGCGATGTCAGTGAAAGCGGTGAAGCCAAGGAAATCGTTCCTTGTCAGTATGAAGGACCGGATTGCAAGATCTCATTGAACTACACCTATCTTCTTACTCCGTTGCGAGTGATGAAAGGGGAATATTTCTCGATCAACTTTACTGAACCGAACCGGTCGATGACGGTAAAGCCGGAAAGCGGGCGTGACTATATGCATATCATCATGCCGATGCAGCTTAATCCTTGATGCGCTTTTGTACGATCACAACGAATCAATTCAGAAACCTCAAGGAAGAACCCTTGGAAGTGGATGCTTCCAAGGTTCTCCTTATCGGTTCCAACGGTCAAGGCAAGACGAATCTGCTCGAAGCGTTGTATACGCTGTGTTACGGCTCTTCTTTTCGAACGACCCAGATCAAAGAGCTGGCGACGCACGGATTCAAGGATTTTCGGATCGAGGGAACATACCGCGATGAACGGGACTTGCTCCATACCCTCACCCTCACGTTCAAGGACAATAAACGAGTCATCACCTTGGACGGAACGGTGATTCGTGACCGGAAAGAGCTGGTCTACAATATTCCGACGATCGTCTTCAGTCACGATGATATATTTTTTGTCAAAGGCGAACCCGAATATCGACGGAAATTTTTCGACCAGACGATGAGTATGTACAATCCACTCTTTTTCGATGATCATCGGCGATATCGCCAAGTGCTACGCCAGCGAAATCAGGCGATCAAGGACGAACAATACTCCTTGCTGCCGATCTACGACCGGCAGCTTGCCCGCCATGGAATCGCGATTCAACAGGAACGGGTTCATTCCGTCTATGAGTTTCTTCAAATCTTTCCGGAAATCTATCAGGAAGTTTCCCAAAGCGACACCCTCTTGGATATCGAGTATCGCCCCTCCTGGGAGGAGTGCGCCACCGAGGAGGAAGTCATCCACTACCTCGAATTCCATCGCCGAAGGGATATCAAGCTTCAGACGACGACGAGCGGGATCCATCGCGACCAGTTCATGATTTCGGAAGAAGGCTACCCGTTCGCCAACAAAGGGTCGACAGGCCAGCTGCGCCTGGCATCATTGGCCCTCCGGGTTGCTCAGATGGCGTACTTCACGAAAAAAACGGATAAAGAAACGGTCATTCTCGTCGATGACGTTCTTTTGGAGCTGGATATTCCGAAGCGCGAACGGTTTCTGACTCTTCTTTCCGGCTACAGCCAGGCGTTCTTCACGTTCCTGCCGGAAGAACGGTATATCAACTCCTTTGAAACGTGCGATCGGAAAGTGTATCATGTCGGTGAAGGAGCATTTACTCTTGGCCAGTGAAAAGAAACCTCGCCTCAGCAAGAGCGAACATCCCCTGCTCGGCAAAGATGTCTTGGACACCGTCCTCAAAACGCTCAATATCGATCTGGCCGAACCGAGAT
>Ga0116182_1000700_pt1 | contig 36332 bp, 26 predicted proteins | sample AD_UKC077_MetaG_FD_89805 | JGI IMG/M metagenome (GOLD analysis project Ga0116182, IMG submission 89805) | Active sludge microbial communities of municipal wastewater-treating anaerobic digesters from USA - AD_UKC077_MetaG | ecosystem: Engineered > Bioreactor > Anaerobic > Digestate | place: USA...
TCCTCTTCGATAATACGAAATGTTTCAGCCGATGCCCGTTTATCTTTTGCACAAACAGCATGCGAGTGCAAAATAATTTGATGTTCGTACGACGGTTTATCGTTAGTCCTATAAGCCATTTGAGGAATTGTTTGGCACTCCTTGACAGATTTTCCTGTTTGCAACGCACGCACCAAAGCACGAATGGGCTGTTCACCCATGCCATACACTAACAAGTCTGCTTGTGTATCAACCAAAATCGATTTGTGATAACTATCGCTCCAATAATCATAATGCGAAAAACGGCGTAAACTTGCCTCAATTCCACCAATCACCAGTGGCACATCAGGATATATTTTTTTGAGAATTTGCGAATAAACTATTGTGGTTCGGTCGGGACGTAAACCTGCTCTCCCATCGGGCGAATAGGCATCGTTGGAGCGCAACCGACGATTAGCCGTGTAATGATTTACCATAGAATCCATGCAACCAGCAGAGATAGCAAAAAAGAGGCGCGGACGTCCCATTTTTGTAAAGTCACGATGATCGCCACGCCAATCGGGCTGAGGAACGATAGCTACGCGCAATCCTTCCGATTCGAGTACACGACCAATAACTGCTGTACCAAACGACGGATGATCGACATAAGCATCACCCGAAAAAAGCACCACATCGACACTATCCCAGCCTCGAAGTTCCAACTCTTTTTTAGTGGTTGGCAAAAAATCGGTTAATCTATACTCCTGCATGCACTCTAAACCTTATCAAAATCCAAAGCTAAATCCCACCGTACAGGTTAAATTTTTACCTTGATAAAATTTCGGTGAAAATTTATCGAGATTTCCTTGGCTTGTCAGGCGTGTTTCAGACGTTATAGGCGTTGATGTTAAATCATAACCTTCTGCATTGTTCCACTCTACGTTGATAATGGCGTAAGCGTTATTCACCACTTCGTAAATCGCCTTAAAAACGACTAAATCATTATGCCAAATCTTTTCGTTAAACGGTTTTTGACTAATAGCCTCACCTACTTGACGGCGTATGTATTCGTAATCGTTATATTTTGTAGCATTCGTGTACGACAAATTCAAATTCAAACTACGAATGGGTTTATAGTTGATGGCCACATAAATATCTTGTGAATTGTCGCCCAAATAACTACCTAAATTGTAACTATTCGATGCCCAAGTTAGCGTTTGAATAGAGTGTTTATAGTTGATAATATTGCTGCGTGTAAATTCGCCTTGTAACGAGATGTTTTTCAGAGGCCAATTGCTCACATTAAAACCAACTTTGTACGATACCGGATTTTGTTGTGGATTCGAAGGCTTCAAACGTGCCCAACTAATTTCGTCGATATACATAGAACCGTACAAATGCAGATGTTTGATGTTTCGTGAACTCACATTAAAGAAAAGTTGCGAGTTTTGATTTTCTGTTTTCAGCCCTTTAGTCAACAAGTGGTCTATCGATTTATAGTAGGCAATCGGAATAAAATAGGCTGCCTGCACATTGTTTTCTGCATAAATAATGGAGTTACCAAACGACAAATTCAAGCCTTGAATAGGCGTAAAAGTCAACATATTAGCCGCCAAAAACTTATTGGCTGGACGGTAATGTTTGCGCACAACGCCGTCATCATAATCTTCTAAATAATAATTTGTACTGTCGAGCACATTACTAATTAACCAACCGTGTATATAATTCAATTCGAACCACTTGCAAGGTTTCAAATTCAACGTCACCATAGGAAAAGACGGCGCTTTACCCGAAATAATATTAGAACCGTTGTAATTATCGCCCCACGTAATCACATCTTTTACTAAACCAATGCTTCCCCACGACGTATAGGCTTTAATACCGCCACGCATATCGCTATAATCGCCACCGTAGTTGGCCTCTTTATACTCTATGCCGGGTAAATTGTTCAAAAAAGTCGGTTGGGTAATTTTAGCACCTGCAATTTTATCATATCCCGTTGGGAAATAACTATCACGCAAATAAGTTCCATTGAATGATTGATCGCGGTAACTACCATACACCGATAGATGGTTCATAATAGTCGCTTGAAACTCTGCTCCAAACCAACGTTTAGTGATAACACCTTTTTTATTCGCCAAAATATCCATACCCAAAATAGGTGTAATGCGGGCTTTAAACTGCGGCGAATAGTAGTGAAATGCGGGCTGCAACAACGAAAGATTAAACGTTGTTTTATCTGTCCAACTTACAATGGTAGTTGGCATGGTGTCGCGTTCCAAGGCGTAATCGTTCAAGAAAAATTTCAAATCGGCTTTTTGACGTTTCGTCAATAACGAATCTTTAGCTTGCGCCTCTACCAACTTTTGCGCAATAAAGTTACGACTATACGGCTTTACCACCGAATTAACAGAAATCACTTTGTCTATAGCCAATTCATCGATAAAATCATAAATCTGCGTGTACGATATACTTTCAGGAATATCTTGTGCCACGCTTACGAACGTAAACAAAAACAATAACAACGATGCAAGTAATTTTTTCATAGAATTAAGCATTATTTATAAACATAACGTCCTTTTTTCTGCGTCACTTTGCCATACTCTATGGCACGCGTTGGACAATGATGAATACACGATAAACATTGTGTACAATCCTCTTTCCACGTCGGTTTCCCATTCACTAATTCAATTGTACCAATGGGACACAATTTAGCACATAAAGCACAACTTGTACACGCATCGGTCACCCAAAACGATTTACTGGTCATCATGTGTTTGCAAAATTGCGGATAGATAAGGCGCGATTTCAGATATGGCAACGAACCACGGTGATAATGTGCTATCGGCAAATCTTTTTTTATGCTCTCTATTAACTGTGGAAGCAAGCGTTTGGCATCTGCCTTTTTCTGCTCTTCGAGCGGTTTGGCATCAACATCAAAACCCGGAAACATAATGTAATTATTGGGCATTTGAACCGAATAGATGTGACGAGTAGCCCACCCTTTTTTGGCTAATAAATCGTGCATTTGACGATCGGCATGACCACACTCATCGCCACAAGTAAACATGACAAAAACAGAGGGTTGTGCATGGTTTGAAATTTGTAATTTTTCGATAAACTGCACTACCAACGGCGGAATACCCCACGAATGAATAGGGAATACAAACCCAATGCGTTCAGTAGCTCCCAGTTCAAACGTTGGCACCGGCGCATCTGCACCATAGTAAGCTGCCATAGGTACAAGCGATTCTGTCAAAGCTATTGAAACCGTTTCGGCTACCCACTTGGAATTGCCCGTACCCGAAAAATAACAGATCATAAGTGTCGTGTTAAAATTTTAGCTCTCGCAGAACATTATGCCTGCATACGTGCAATGTATTTTCCGATAATGTCAAATTCCAAATTGACCACAGTACCCACTTCTATTTGTGAAAAATTGGTGTGTTCAAATGTGTAAGGAATAATAGCCACTTCGAAACTATTATCGGTTGGAGTACACACCGTAAGGCTCACGCCATTAACCGTAACCGAACCTTTATCTACTGTGAGATAACCACGTTTACGCATTTCGGGTGTACTGTCGTATTCAAAACGGAAATAGTAACTACCGTCAGCATTACGCACTTCGGTACACACAGCCGTTTGATCTACGTGTCCTTGCACGATATGTCCGTCAAGGCGACCATTCATCAGCATACTACGTTCAAGATTCACTTTACTGCCCACTTTTAGTTTGCCTAAATTGGATCGCTCGAGCGTCTCTTTAATGGCCGTCACAGTATATTCATCGCCATCAATAGCCACTACGGTTAAGCAAACACCGTTATGTGCTATACTTTGGTCAATTTTTAACTCGTTGGTAAATGAGCAATGCATCGTGATGTGCAAATTCTCATGTTCTTTGTGCAGCGCTGTTACTACAGCCGCTTCTTCTACAATTCCTGAAAACATTTTTATGATTTTTGGTGATATAACAACATTATTTTTTAACAGTCAGTGGCGAATAATCACGTGAATAACGCAAATGTTGCTCGGCATAACCTTCGGTATAGTTAAGAGAAAGACCTGTAAATTTACCATTCTTATCAAACGACGCTTTATACACCGGATTTACAAAACCTTTGTAAGGCGCAATGTTTAGTTTGGCATAACGTTCTAAAATCTCTTTGTGCAAATCTAAATCTACTTTCACGGCATAAGTTTCTACTATATTTTGTGCTGCTTTGTAGTCGCCTGTCGATTTAATGCGTTGAATTTCAGCCAAAAGTTCGCCCAAATGCTTTTGCAGCAACTTATAGTCATTGATTACAACAAATTGTTTGCCATCGCGTTCACGTATTTCCACAGCACGGTCGCCATCGGTTTGCGATTTGTGATACACCCATTTAGTAATGAGTTGACGGTTTCGCATGTGCGACTGTTCAATGTTTTTTCCGAGTTCAACACGCGTCAATTGCGTCATTAAACCATTCATAAAGTAACTGTAATATTGTGCTTTATAGGCAGAATCGTTGGGCAACAAGCCAAGTTCAACCATTTTGGGATCAGCCATAAAATAGAGTCCAAACAGATCGGCACGCGTCTCTTCAATAACTGCGCCGTAAGCTTTAAGCGCATCGGGGTCAACTCCGGGCAACAATTTTCCCGAACCGTGTCCAAGACATTCGTGCAAATCGGTGTGCAAATTGTCGGTTTGGCTTTTGTAGGCATCCATCAGAGCAATTTCGTTCGGACTCCACGCAAATTCTTCGAGAAATCCATTACCATGCGATGCTTGATCATACGCTTCAGTAATGTTTTCAATCGTCACCGATTTTGAACCGTGAGCTGCACGAATCCAGTTAGCATTGGGCAAGTTTATACCAATAGGCGTAGTGGGATAGCAATCGCCACCAAGCATAGCTGCCGTAATCACTTTTGCCGTAACGCCTTTTACCTCCTCTTTTTTGAACTCTTCTGCTATTGGCGAATGATCTTCAAACCATTGTGCATTGTCGCTGATGATAGTCGTGCGTTTTGTAGCCTCAACATTTTTGAAGTTAATCAGTGCTTCCCAGCTAGCTTTCATTCCAAGCGGATCGCCATATGTTTCAGTAAATCCAGTTACAAAGTCGATAGTCGATGCTGTATCTTTTACCCACAAAATAGCGTATTCGTCAAATGTTTTTAAATGTCCTGTTTGGTTGAACTCAATCAATTTTTGAATCACCTCACGCTGTTGGTCATTTTCAGCTACCGCTTTTGCTTTTTCGAGCCAATAGACCACTTTTTCGAGTGCAGCAGAATACAAACCGCCCACTTTGTACACATCTTCGTAGATGACACCATCTTTTTTCACCAATTTACTATTCAACCCGTACGAAATTGGCATAGGGTCATTGGGCTGTTTCATTTTAGCATAAAAATCTTCCACTTCTACTTGGGTTACACCATCGTAGTAGTTGCAAGCCGACGTAAGTACCAAATCTTCACCAGCAGCTTGATTTACACGTTTGGCATCAACCGCAGGATCGAAAATAACAGGCACCAACGTAGCCAACAACGTCTCTACCGTTTCGCCCTCACGCAAAGGTAATTGTTCGACAGGCAACGCCTTTACCGCTGTTTCAAAATAGGTTTGTGAAAATGCAGGCACAAATTTATCGCCACCATAGTGATGATGAATACCATTGGACACCCACACGCGTTTCAAATACAATTCCAACGCTTTAAAATCGGCGCTGGCTTTATCTTGGTTAGGGTCGGTGTAAATAGCCTCCAACAGCTGACGGATAGCTAAATTATATTTCCCATTTTGGTCGAACAAAATATCGCGACCTTGCAACGCAGCTTCAGTTAGATAGTACAGCAGCTCTTGTTGTTGCAACGAAAGTTGTTCAATTTCAGGAACACGATAGCGAAGAATTTGCATGTCGGCAAACTGCTCTACCGTGTAGTTAAAATCGTCAATTGCTGGTGTGGTAAGGGTTTCTTTGTTGGCGCCACAACTCGCCAGAACTAATGCTGTCGTAGCCATTACAATAGATTTTTTCATAAGTCATTTATTATTAGAGTTTTGTTTTCAAACAATTCTGTTTAAACAGAACTACAAAGATAACGATTTTCAGCGAAAAACCACTTCATAACAACAACTCTTCTATTTTTTTAAGTTGATTTTAGTAATCATGCAGTTAAAATAGGCGATTTTTTTCTTGTAAAACGTGTTACTTTTAAAAAAAAAGAGATACATTTGTACGAAGTAGATCTTTACGCATATCTATACAGAAGCATGCGTATATACAGATACTTTTAACTTACACTTTGCTTGTATATGATTCATTTACTGAGAGTAACACTAAAACGCTGAGCGTTAAATGAAAATAACATACGATATGTTGTATATTTGTTGCGTAAATAAAACGTTAGCTGGTATTATAAAAAACGAAGTAACATGGGATTTGAATATTTTAAAAAGAAAAAATGGATTGAGATAACGAGAGAAGAGAGGCTGTTTTCAGCATATCTATATTTTTCAATCAAAGAAAATGAGGGGAAATTTATATCTTGGTTAAATCAAAAATTGGGATATGAAAAATATAATCCGTCTGGTACGTGGGAAGTTGGATACGAAGTATGCTTATACAGAGATTATTTGAAGTTTTTTAAAGAAAAAAGAACTGCTAAATTTTCGAGAAAACGCACATTTGACTTGTGCTTATTTTCAGAGAAAAACATAATAATTATTGAAGCAAAGGTTCAACAAGCATTTAAAAATAAGCAAGTTGACGATATTGTTAAAGATAAAATTATGATTCCTTCTTTGTTAGGTACGAAAGATTTAAACATCGATATTGTAGCATTATGTTCTTCAAAATACATAAACAGTAAAAGCAAAGTTTTTGAAAAATTTGATATGAGTATTTCTTGGCAAGAATTATCTGAACTCTATTATAATGACATTTTTAGTCATGCAGATAATTTATTTAAAAAATGAAGTTTAACCTTAAAATAAATATTATGGAAACAATTAAAGGATTTGCATTATTTATCAGTTTATTATTTGTTTGTATTAACCTAAATGGACAAACAGGTGATTCAATACCACCAATATTAAATTCAATAACTATATCACCAGCAACTATAAACAATGGTGATACAATTACTGTTACTATTGACGTAGAAGATGATTTGTCGGGCATTGACAGAATTCAAGTTGATATTGTAAATCCAGTTGGAGAGCAAGAGCACACAGCATTTGCTTCGATTGAAAGTTGGACATCATTAGGTAATAATCTTTATAGTTATGATGTAAAAATTACTGATTGGGCTATAAGTGGTGAATGGTATGTTCCATCTATATTTATTCATGACAATGCGGGTAACATGCTATATTTAAGCAATAACGATTCCACTTTAGCGACATTTACAGTAATATCAAGCTCTCCAGATACAACTGCTCCTGTTTTAAATTTTGTTACAATATCACCTAATACAGTAAATAATGGTGATACAATAACAGTTACAGTAAATATTGAAGACGATGTATCGGGCATTGATAGAGTCCAAGTTGATATTGTAAATCCAGTTGGAGAGCAAGAGCACACAGCATTTGCTCCAATTGAAAGTTGGACATCGTTAGGCAATAATCTTTATAGTTATGATGTTAAAATTACTGATTGGGCAATAAGTGGAGAATGGTATGTTCCCGCTATATTTATTCATGATAATGCTGGTAATATGCTGTATCTAAATGATAATGATTCAACTTTAGCCTCATTTACAGTAATATCAAGCACACCAGACACAACTGCTCCTGTTTTAAATTTTATTACAATATTACCTGATACAGTAAATAATGGTGACACTATAACAGTTACAGTAAATATTGAAGACGATGTATCGGGCATTGATAGAATCCAAGTTGATATTGTAAATCCAGCTGGAGAGCAAGAACATACTGCATTTGCTCCGATTGAAAGTTGGACATCATTAGGCAATAATCTTTATAGTTATGATGTTAAGATTAATAATTGGGCTATAAGTGGAGAGTGGTATGTTCCATCAATATTTATTCATGACAATGCGGGTAACATGCTGTATTTAAGTAATAACGATTCTACTTTAGCGACATTTATTGTGAATGGGGTATCATCAATTAATGAAATAAATAATCAAAATAATATAATTGTCTACCCTAATCCTAGTTCTGGTATCGTAAATTTCAATTTAGACTTCAATGTAAAATCTTTATATATCTATGATTATACGGGTAAAATTGTAGAAATTTACAATCATATTCAGACAGATTATATTGACTTAACAAATAAACCTAAAGGGCTATATATTTTTAAGTTTATAACTGCTAAAAATTCTGTAATATTGAAGAAAGTATTAATAGATTAATAATAACACCAGCTAACAAAGTGTAGCAGTAATAAGGGTTTCAGAGGTAATTTAAGCGTACTGCCCCGCATAAAAATTTATGTCGGTAGATAAGGATAAAGCCCGCAATCCCTTACTACTGCTACACTCGACCGTTACCTTTAATCTAAAAAAAAAACAAAACTTTATGAAAAACAGAATTTTAAATTTGACACTTATGTCACTCGTTTTGCTGACAAGTTGCAGCAAAGAATTTAACGACGTTACATCTTTAAATTCGTTTTCATCACCAAACGGACAAGGAGATTCAGAGCGTCAAGCCGGTGTAATTACCGCTGCCGAATGGAATGACCTCGACAATTGGAGTTTCTGGGAAAACATTATTAACACAGACGACTTCAAGTCTAAACCACAATATTGGACTATTTTTAACAATAATAGAATAGCTGTTAAAGTGGTTAGCTCTGCCGAGAAACCTGTTGTAAACGCATTACTACAATTAAAAAGAGAAGGCACTACTATTTTCACAGCACGAACAGACAACAGAGGACAAGCCGAATTGTGGGCTGACATTTTCCAAAATAACCCCAATGTTGATTTTTCAAAATTGACAATTGACATCAACAATGGAGCTCATCTGCTTTCTGATGTAAAACCTTATAAGGAGGGAACTAACAACATTGTAATTCCCGCCACAACAGTTGATAGTAAACTTGAAATAGCTTTTGTGGTAGATGCAACAGGTTCGATGGGAGACGAGTTAGAATACTTAAAAACAGAATTGCTTGATGTGATTTCAAGAATAAAGAGTGCAAACGCTCACTCAACCGTTTTAACATCGGCAGTATTCTATCGTGACAAAGGAGATGAGTATGTTACAATAGTATCCAATTTCACAAGCGATAATAATGCAACCGTAAATTTCATAAGCAACCAACGTGCTGAAGGCGGTGGCGACTTTCCCGAAGCAGTGCATACTGCATTGGACAAAGCGGTTAATGAACTACAATGGTCAACCAATGCCAAAACAAGAATTTTATTTTTACTGTTAGATGCACCACCTCATCACAACACTTCTGTCATAAGCAGCATTCAAACTTCTCTCCTAAAATCAGCGGAAAAAGGAATTAAAATCATACCCATCACAGCAAGTGGTATTGATAAAGAAACAGAATTTTTGATGCGCTTTTTAGCCATGACAACAAATGGTACTTATGTGTTCATTACTGACGACAGTGGAATTGGGGAGAGTCATCTACAGGCATCGGTTGGCGAATATCAAGTGGAATTTTTAAATGATTTGATGGTTAGACTGATAAATAAGTATGCCGAATAGTTTGCTGCCGACACCGATTTTAATTCAGGCTACGTCACGAAAAGCAAATACACAAAAAGACGCAAAGTAGGCGTAAACCCAAAAATTGGAGTAACTTTGCATTTCACAAATACGGTATATAATAAGTTATGTTGCCATTAGCTGAACGTCTTCGCCCTAAATCACTCGACGACTACATTGGTCAAAAACACCTTGTAGGCGACGGTGCTGTGTTACGCCGCATGATAGAATCTGGCAATCTTTCGTCATTCATCTTGTGGGGACCTCCGGGCGTTGGCAAAACCACGTTAGCCAAAATTATTGCTCATAAACTTGAACGTCCATTTTACACATTGAGTGCCGTAACGGCTGGTGTAAAAGATGTGCGTGAGGTGATTGAAAAAGCCAAACAAGCACGTTTTTTCAACGAACAAAATCCCATTTTATTCATCGACGAAATTCATCGATTCAGCAAATCGCAACAAGATTCGCTGCTTGGCGCTGTGGAAAATGGCACACTCACGTTGATTGGTGCCACTACCGAAAACCCGTCGTTTGAAGTGATTACGCCGCTCCTGTCGCGCTGTCAGGTTTATGTGCTAAAATCGCTTGAAAAATCTGATTTAGAAGAGCTTATACAACGGGCACTCACAACCGATACCGAACTCAAAAAACGCACCATCACCATACGAGAAAACGAAAGCCTACTCCGCTACTCCGGTGGCGATGCACGCAAGCTACTTAACATTTTGGAGTTGGTGTACAACGCCCATCCCGAAGGAGAAATCATAATCGACAACGACATCATTACCGATCTACTGCAACAAAATCCAATGGCTTACGACAAAAATGGTGAACTACATTACGACATTGTTTCGGCATTCATCAAAAGCATTCGCGGTAGCGATCCAGATGCGGCTATCTACTGGTTGGCTCGTATGGTAGCCGGTGGCGAAGATCCCAAATTCATTGCACGTCGTTTAGTGATTTCAGCCGCCGAAGATATTGGTTTGGCCAATCCTAACGCACTGCTACTAGCGAACGCTTGTTTCGATACGATTCAAAAAATCGGTTGGCCCGAAGGGCGTATTCCGTTGGCAGAAACTACCATTTATTTAGCCACAAGTCCTAAAAGCAACTCCGCTTATTTAGCTATCAACGATGCCTTGACACTCGTAGAAGAAACGGGAAATTTGCCCGTTCCACTGCATCTACGCAATGCGCCTACCAAATTGATGAAAGAGCTAAATTATGGCACCGAGTATAAATATGCGCACGATTACACCGACAATTTTGTGAATCAGCAATACTTGCCCGATAAGATAAAAGATAAAAAGCTGTGGGAAGCTCAAAATAATGCGGCAGAAGCTAAGATGCAAGCGCATTTAACCCGTTTGTGGAAAAAATAGAACTATAAAAAACGTTTCATTGTGTAATGAAACGTTTTTTATACAATCAAAAGAGATTTTACGCCTCTTCTACAACGTCTTCTGATTCAGCAACAGACGCTACGGGTTTATTGACTTCGGTAAAGGTTTCGTCCTCGCAATAGAACACGCGACCAGGATACAAATCTAAAAAGGTGTGATTATGCGTTGCCATCAACACGCTGGTACCGCCACGCGAAATTTCGTACAGCAATGAAATCAACTCTTTTGCAGTTACAGGATCGAGGTTTCCAGTAGGCTCGTCGGCCACAATAAGTTCCGGAGAATTGAGTAAAGCGCGTGCAATGACAATACGTTGTTGTTCGCCACCCGATAGTTGATGCGGGCGTTTATAACCTTTTTTAGCCATGCCAACAATAGACAAGACCAAGTCAATTTGTTCGGCAATTTTACGTTTATCGCGCCAACCCGTAGCTTGCAACACAAATTCTAAGTTTTGATTAACGGTGCGGTCACCCAATAGCTGAAAATCCTGAAAAATAATACCTATTTTACGGCGTAAAAACGGAATTTCCGAACGCTTAATTGTCGATAAATTGTAGTTGAATACGTGAGCCTCACCTTTTTTGATTGGAATTTCGGCATACAACGACTTCAATAGTGTACTTTTTCCACTACCAACCTTGCCCAACAGGTAAACAAACTCGCCTCGATCAACTTGAAAATTCACATCGCGTAAAACCACCAGTTCGCCTTGGCAAATATCGACATTTTTATAATTGACTAAACTCATAACTGATTTATAATTAGCTGTTTATTTTTTATTTTTTTAGCAGTTTAGCGCTTCACTACTTTGGCGCGAATAATCTTAACGTCCTCCACTGGTCTATCGCCATTCGCAGTAGATACAGCTGAAATTTTATCAAGCACTTCAAAGCCCTCTACAATTTCGCCAAATACGGTATATTGTCCATCTAAATGTGGCGTTCCACCAAAAGTTTTATACTGACGGCGTTGCGCTTCGCTATATTTAAACGGCTCTGCAGAGCGTAAAATCATATTTAAGCGATGTTCTATATCGTCCAATTCACGATCGGTAAAACATTTGCCTTGCACCAAGTAAAATTGACATGCCGACGATGCACGTTCTGGATTAGCCATGTCGCCCAAACGAGCAGCCGCTAATGCACCACGTTTATGGTATAATTCTGGGAATTTGATTTCGGCAGGAATTGTATAACCCAAACCGCCAGCACCAAGTCGAACTGTTGAGTCAGCCGTTTTAGACTCAGGATCGCCAGCTTGTATCATAAAATCCTTTATCACACGATGAAAAAGCACATCATCGTAAAATGACTCTTTTACTAGCTTCAAAAAGTTATCACGATGCTGAGGCGTTTCGTCATACAAACGCACTTTGATAGTGCCCAAGGTTGTTTCTATTTTAACCATCTTCATTTTTTTTGAAGCTTGTGCACTCACCGATATCGCAAAAGAAAACAGCAATAGGCAATAGATAAATCGCCATCGGTTACTATGCATGATAGTTTTATTTTTCGAGTAATTATTTGCAAATATAGTGGTTTTTTGTGGAACCTAAAAGAAAAATATTTCAAAAATAAGAAAGAATTTCACGACCAATGGGAACGAAAAGTTTTATGTATCTTTGCACAACTCTTTCTAATTAGAAATCATGCTTTACCACTTTTTAGCAGAAAAAATACAGGCACAACTACCTTTCGAGCCAACCACTCAACAAGAGGCTTGCATTGAGCTTTTAGCCCAATTTTGCACCACCATATCGGCGAACGAAAATCACGCTTTTTTATTAACTGGATATGCTGGAACCGGTAAAACATCGCTCGTAAGCGCCTTGGTAAATGTGCTTACGGACCTACAACAAAAAACCGTGCTCTTGGCTCCAACAGGTAGAGCGGCTAAAGTTTTTAGCAATTACGCCCATCAACCTGCTTACTCCATTCATAAAAAAATATATCGGCAAAAATCGGGTTCTAACGAGTTCCAACTGAATTTCAATAGTCACAAAGATACGCTCTTCTTTGTGGACGAGGCTTCGATGATTTCTAACACGCCCGGCGATGGAAGCCACTTTGGTTCCGGGCGATTGTTGGACGACTTGATGGAATTTATTTATACAGGCGACAACTGCCGTCTGATTTTAATTGGCGACATCGCACAATTACCACCCGTAATGCAGCCATTATCGCCAGCATTGGACAAACTCAAGCTGGAAAGTTATGGGTTGACGGTAGCTCATGCTGAACTCACAGAGGTTGTACGCCAAACTGCAGATAGCGGTATTTTACACAATGCTACACTCATACGCCAAGCACTAACAGAAAATAGATCGACTTTAGAACTCAATAGCAAATTCGACGATGTTCAGCGGATAAACGGAACGGAGTTAATTGACGAAATACATGCTGCTTTTGGACGTTCTGGTATTGAAAATTGCATTATCATCACACGCTCCAATAAACGTGCTATACTCTACAACCGTGGCATTCGCAATCAAGTGTTATTTAAAGAAGATGAACTCTCTACTGGCGATTTACTTTTGGTGACACGAAATAACTATTTTTGGAATAAAGAGTATCCCGATTTAGAGTTTATTGCCAATGGCGACATTGCTGAAATTATACGTGTACGCAAACAGTACAATATCTACAACTTGCGTTTTGCAGATGTTACACTGAATTTTCTAGACTACGATTGTGAAATGGATACACGTATTGTATTAGATTCACTTTACACCGAAACCGCCGCAGAAGCCGATCAATTATACAAAAAACTGCTTGCTGCTGTAGAAGAAGATTTTATGGAAATCGGTAATCGACGCGAACGTTACAAAGCAATGATGAAAAGTGAGTTTTTAAATGCTCTTCACGTGAAATTCGGTTATGCTATAACTTGTCACAAAGCGCAAGGCGGACAATGGCAAGAAGTATTTCTTGATCAAGGTGGCATTACAGGCGAAATGATTGATAGCGATTACCTCCGATGGTTATATACTGCATTTACCCGTGCAGAGAAAAAACTTTTTTTGGTAAATTTTAACGATAATTTCTTTAATTAAAAAATTTATTACTACTTTCGTATTTTGAAACTAATTAAAAAAAACAATACATCATGAAAAAAACATTGAGCTACTTAGTTGCACTACTATTTGTAGCAACCTCTTGTACTACAGATATCGACTTCGATAAGTTGTCGACTGAAGTTGGTTACAACACAGCCTTGGTTATTCCCGTAGGCACGGTGCACGCCACTATCGATAATATTTTATCGCTCATGCCCGGTGATGCTCTCAAAAAAGATTCCGCACTCAATACGTGCTACCTCTGGTGGAACGACAGTATTATCATCAATACAAATAATATTAGTGTTATGGACTTCACCGAAGGGAAAGAGATTACCTCCACATTTAACCTGGCACAAAAAGCTCAAGAAGCAGGACTTCTTGTGCCCGGAATAATGCCTCCAGGTACTTATTCCTTCCCGATGAAATTCTCGTACGACTTTAACTACAACGATTATGACGTAAACGGCGTACTAGATCAGCGCGTAGATAGTGTAATTATCAATAGCGCACGCCTCTACCTCAAAGTGAATGCTACAGATGTTCCTCTATCCACTTATCCTTTGACCATGAAAGTGGAATTTCCTGCTATCCCAGATCTTCCAACTTTGACTTATACCATTACTCACGATGGTCAAACGATTAATGAAATTTTAGGGAACTTCAAGGTGAATTTTGATCTAGACTCTACTTTAATGCCAATGCAATTGACCTATACTTTTACATCTGATGGAGCTCTGCCAATTACACCAAATTCACGAATTACAACATTCACGCAATTTCAGATTATTGATTGTACCAAGGCGTGGGGATTTTTCAATAAGCAGAATGTCATTACACATGATGATATTGTACAAGATATTCCAACCGATTTTTTTGAATCAACACTATTCAAAGACAACAAACTACTATTCACCAATCCTCTGATTGACTTCCGCATTATAAATAATGTTGGCATTCCTATGGATTTTGAAGTAGAACACATCAAAGCCGTTGATAAAAATGGAGTAGAACGTGTAGCCGATTTCGATGGGCAACCAAATTGTGTTGTCCGATTAGAAAAGCCTGCTATTGATGGTGGTTTTTCTGAAAATTGGGCACATTTTAACAACGTTTACGGACGTACTGACCGTTTATTTGAAATTACACCAGCTAAATTTAAGTATAAATTCAATGTAAGCGTAAGTAATTTTAAAAATGCTTGGGAAAAACTGCATTACATCTACTTCCCAACAGCTATAAATATGTATATTACAGCTAAATTACCATTCAAATTTAACCCTATGTCTTATTATGCTTTTAATGACACTTTAGCTGCCAATATAGAAGCGTTAACAGGTGTTCCTGCTAAACCTGAGGAGTTTACAATTAACAATTTGAACGTGAACTTCAAATCTACCAACAAATTACCTGTTAAAGTGGTTGCTTCTGCTATTTTCTTAGACTCATTAGATCAAGAGATTTATCGTCAAGAAGGCATTCAAATCGCTTCAGCTGTTGTAGATAGAGCAACAGGTTTAGCCAGCAGTGCTGTACAAAGTGAGTTTTCTATTAAATTTACAGAAGCAAGTATTATTTCCATTTGGAAAACCAAGAAAATCATACTATCTGTTCGTGCCGACGGACAAGACAATACGTCTTTGATCAATGTTCAGCTAGACGATGAGCTCACCACTACTGTAAGTTTATTTTTTAAAGGCGGCATCAAAACAGATTTAGACACAATAGGTAACATTTTCAAATAAACGACCATGAAAACACGAAAATTAGTCATAACCATAGCACTTACCATAAGTGCGTTGTGTGCTGTAAATGCACAAACCAATACATTTTATTTCATGGACGAAGTACCCATGCGTAACACCATGAATCCGGCTTTTTTGCCAAACAGCACATTCTATTTTGATTTTGTATTTCTACCAAATCTTTATTTAGGTTTAGGAAATAATTCCTTTACCATGAAAGATTTTATACTCAATAAAAATGGACAACTGCTAACACCACTGCATCCATCTTTGAATGTAGATGATTTTTACAAACGGATTAAAAACTCCACCTCCTTGGATGTGGAGTTTCAATTGAACTTATTGTCATTTGGATTCCGTTTGCAAGAGAAGAATTACATCACATTCGACATGGATGTAAAAACCAATGGAGCCCTGTATCTACCCAAAGATATATTTAGACTGGCTCTATATGGCACACCTGACGAATATGCTGTCAATCGATTTGATTTTAGTCGATTAGGTATGAACATTTCACTATATAGCGAGGTGGCTGCTGGTTATATGCGTCGCATCAATGACCAATGGACTGTAGGTGGAAAACTCAAATTCTTAATGGGCTACGGTGGAGTAACATCAAAAATCAATAAATTAGAGTTAAATGCTTCGCAAGACAATTGGAATATACAAGCTGATGCTGACATATATGCGTCACTGCCATTACAATATGAAATGCGTGGTGATACCGTAGATTTGAATACCCTATCACCTTACTCTAATCCTATGGATTATTTAAAAATGCTTTATCAACCTGCTGGTTATGGCGGAGCCATTGACTTGGGTGTTACCTACGAGCCAATAAAAAATTTAGTTGTTTCAGCAGGTATTACCGATTTAGGATTTATTCGCTGGCATAAAAATATGCTAAGTGGCAATATGAGTGGTGCTTATACGTTTTCGGGCGTAAATTACGAAGTTGGCGACTCTGTCAATCTCCCTGAATTTGCAGAAGAAATTGGTAATGCGTTTGCTTTCAAAACTTCTGGCGCTTCGCCATTCTCTCAAATGTTACGCGCAAATGCCAATATTGGTGTTGAATATGGCATTTTAGATAATAAAATTAGTTTTGGTCTTTTATCACGTACAAGATTCAATGCACAACACATTTCAGAAGAAGTAACTGTAGCAGCAAACTTCCGCCCAATCGATTGGTTTAAAGCCTATTTAAGCTACTCATTTATCAATAGCCGCTGGAACAATGTTGGTTTGGGTTTAAATCTCCGTGCTGGTATGTTCAATATGTTTATTGTTGCTGACTATATTCCATGCTATTGGGCTAAAATCCCCTCCGGCACAGGCGATACTTCAAGGGGTATTTCACTGCCTTACAACACACAACGTGTAAACTTGCAGGTAGGTATGAGTTGGAATATCGGGCGCGACAGTAGCGACAAAGACCGTGACGGTGTAAAAAACAGCAAAGACAAATGCCCAAATACAGACATTAAAGCACTTCGCAAATTGTGTCCTGAAGTCAACCGCAAAGCTTTTGTAGATGCTGACGGCTGTACTTTAGACGACGATAAAGATGGCGTACCAAACTGTTACGACAAATGTCCAGATACACCAGCTAATGTGCCTGTTGACTCTGTAGGTTGTCCATTTGACGATGATAAAGATGGTGTTTATAATCATCTTGATAGCTGTCCAGATACACCTCTTGGCGTTATAGTGGATTCTAAAGGTTGTCCACTAGACGATGATAATGACGGCGTACCAAATCATTTAGACAAATGTCCAGATACACCAGCAGGCGTACAAGTTGATGCTGTAGGTTGTCCTCTGGATACAGACAATGACGGTGTAGCAGATTACTTAGATAAATGTCCTAACACACCAGAAGGCGTACAAGTTGACGTTAACGGATGTCCACTAGATAGTGATGGCGACGGTGTTCCCGACTATCTCGACAAATGTCCAAATACTCCTAAAGAGGCTTACGGCACGGTTGATGACAAAGGTTGTCCAAAAGATAGTGATGGCGATGGCGTATTAGATTATCTTGATAAATGTCCAAACACAGTAGGTTTACCAAGCAATCACGGTTGTCCCGAATTGAAAAAAGAGGTACGCAATTTGTTCCAACACGCTATGCAAGGTATTCAATTTGAAACCGGGAAAGACGTGATTAAGAAAAATTCGTTCTCCATACTAGATGCTATTGCTAAAGTTATGTTGGAAAATCCAACGTATCAATTAACCATCAATGGCTACACTGATGATGTAGGTAATGATGATGCCAACCAAGTATTGTCAGAAAAACGTGCTGCTTCAGTAAAGAAATACCTCATAGACAAAGGTGTTGCTAATGACCGCATGACATCGAATGGTTTCGGCGAGGCTAATCCTATTGCTGATAACAAAACTGCTAAAGGACGTGCCTTGAATCGTCGTGTAGAGTTTTTAGTTACTTTTGAAAAAGTATCGTATGAGAAAATTGTAAATCCAGAGTTACAAAACATGTTAGATAACGAAACTGAAACAGTTTCAAAATAATTTTGAACTAAACAATAAAAAATGGGGAGTTTTATAGCTCCCCATTTTTTTGTACTTTTGTACATAGTTGTCACAAAAAAAAGAGCAATCTTTTATGGATTACTCTTTTATGGGTGGCTGATGGGGTTCGAACCCACGACCTCCGGAACCACAATCCGGCGCTCTAACCAGCTGAACTACAGCCACCATGTTTTTGCAGGCGCAAAGGTAACTAATTATTTAATTCTAAACAAGTGTAAACTGTAAAAAAAATAATTGATGAACATTAGAAAAACTTATTTTGTTGAAAACAAAGAAATTACACAACAGGTAAACCAGATAAAACGCATTATTCGTGGTTCTATGAATGGAATAACCGTAGAAAGCATGAGTGAAAAAGGGATTCAGTACAAAGAAAATTTTGGTGTTTCCCTTCCCCGTTTGCGTGAAATAGCCTCACACTATGAACCCAATATGCAACTCGCCACTCAACTATGGTTTCTAGAGATACGTGAAAGTATGATTATTGCCTCACACCTCGTTCCAAAGAACGAAATGAGTACAGCAGTAGCTCTGTCATGGTGTGAAAAAATTCCCGCTTATGAATTAGCTGAAATTACAGCGATGACGCTTTTTTCACAACTTCCTAATGCTTTGCAGTTTATTGAAGCTACTTTAGACACTACACATATATTTGTTTTTATGACTGCCATTTCTACAGCAACACGTATTACACAAAGTCTTCCAGAATCTGTAATCCAGTCTATAGTGCTCAATTTTAACAAATTTGAACAGATTACATTAACAGAGGCTAACATCTTAGCTACGTTTTTAACTCGCGTTGCCAATGATAATAGTGAGCGTATTGCTCTTATAAAAGAGGTTATACAAACATTTCACTCGTCGGAAGATTATTACAAAAAATTCATTTTTGAATTTGTTACAAAAGAGATAGAATTTCTTAAACAAATTTAATTCGGACTGTCACCTTATCCTACTTCAAGAAAAACTCACTATCTTTGCAAGAATAACCTAAAATTTAACAATTATGAGCAAGAAAGTATACCTCGCAGTTCTTTTGTTATTATTCTCGACATTATCACTATTTCCACAAATATATGAACCTATCACATGGAAAATATCCTCTGTTGAAAAAGATAACACCATTGAGATTAAGTTTGAAGCCACTATTGAAAAAGGTTGGCATTTATACGGCACATCAATTCCTGTCGATGGACCACGTCCCACATCTTTTGTGTTCAACACACTGAATAATGCCACATTAGTTGGTGGAATCACACCTAAGTCTAAACTTATCCGTGAGTACGACAACGTATTCAACATGGAGTTAAGCTGGTTTGCCAACTCTGCATCATTTAGCCAAACAATAAAAATTACAGACAAACCTTATCATATCGCTGGTTTTATAGAATTTATGGGTTGCAATGGTGAAACTTGTTTGTCGCCATCAAAAGTTCCTTTTGAATTTAAAAGTGAGAGAAAAGACCGTGATGTTACCTCAACAACTCCTATTGCACAAACCTCTAAAAACCAAATCGTTGAAACTAAATCAATTTCAACACAAGATCTATTAACCGATAGCGACACCATCGCTACAGTTGCTATTGTTCCAACACCTACAAACGACTGGTATACCCCCGTTATCGAAGATTTACAAGCCTTTAATAATGATGATACCAAAACAGCGAACACAACACTTTGGATGATTTTCATTTTAGGATTCCTAGGAGGATTTGTCGCACTATTTACGCCTTGTGTGTGGCCTATTATTCCCATGACTGTAAGTTTTTTCCTCAAACGTTCTGATGACAAACGCAAAGGACGCCGAGATGCTATTTTATATGGGGTTTCTATTGTGGTTATCTACTTAACTCTTGGGATACTAATAACTTTAATATTTGGTGCAAGCGCATTGAACAGCTTGGCTACCAATGCTTTCTTTAATCTCTTTTTCTTTGCTTTACTGGTGTTGTTTGCTGTATCGTTTTTTGGTGCATTTGAATTAACACTGCCCGCTTCATGGTCAAGCAAACTCGATCAAAAAGCTGAAAAAACTTCCGGAATTTTGAGCATTTTGCTTATGTCATTTACGTTAGTACTCGTATCATTTTCGTGTACAGGTCCTATTATCGGTACATTATTAGTTGAAGTTTCCACAACAGGATCGTTACTAGCACCTGCCATTGGTATGCTGGGTTTTGCCGTAGCCCTAGCACTTCCGTTTAGTCTGTTTGCACTATTCCCATCATGGCTTAAATCTATGCCAAAATCTGGCGGATGGCTAAATTCAGTCAAAGTGGTACTTGGCTTTTTAGAATTAGCTTTAGCACTAAAATTCTTATCTGTAGCCGATTTAGCTTACGGCTGGGGCATTCTCGACCGCGAAGTATTTCTCGTATTATGGATTGTAATTCTTGCACTATTAGGATTCTATTTGTTGGGAAAAATCATTCTCCCACACGACGATAAATTGGAACGTATTTCCGTATTGCGCCTTTTAATGGCACTTGTATCCTTTGCCTTTGCTATCTATATGATTCCAGGCTTATGGGGTGCTCCGCTTAAGGCCATTAGCGCTTTTGCGCCACCGTTATCTACACAAGATTTCAATTTATACACTAAAGAGGTTCATGCGGCATTCGACGACTACGAACTCGGCATGCGTTATGCTAAAGAAAAAAACAAGCCTGTCATTGTTAATTTTTCAGGCTATGGCTGTGTGAATTGTCGTAAAATGGAAGCTTCTGTATGGACAGATCCTTATGTGGCTGATTTGTTGCAAAACGACTATGTGCTTATTACTCTATTTGTAGATGATAAAACGCCACTTTCAGAACCGTATGAAGTTGAAGAAAACGGTACCAAACGTACTATAGAAACTATTGGTGATCGCAATAGTTATCTACAACGCTATAAATTTGGCGCCAACGCTCAGCCTTATTATGTCGTTGTGGACAACAAAGGCAAGCCATTATCAGGCTCATATGCGTTCGACGAAAATCCCAATAATCTCATCGAGTTTCTTGAAAATGCCTTAAAACAATATTGAGGATAGAAAACCAGATAAACTTTATCGGTTATTTTCAATGGTAATTCAGTAAAAAAATATACCTTTGTCCTTGGTTTGTAACAGATGCATAAAGTTCAGGTAAAAATTCTAGGTATCAGCGAAATACCATCATCGCAAAATATTTATTGGCTACTGCTCCAAGAAGTACTCGGAGAGCGTAGAGTACCTATTTTGATTGGAAAAATGGAGGCGCAATCCATTTCGGCATCAAGCCAACAGATAGAAACTCCTGTACCGCTTACGCATCAACTGTTTACGAAAATTGCTGATAATTTTAATGTTAAATTGAAAGATGTTTTGATTTTCAGCAAAGAAGAGGGGCTCTTTTTAGCCGAACAAACTTGGCAAAATGGAAGCAATGTTTTCCTGATAGAATCACGTGCTTCAGACGCTATTGCACTAGCTATGGCTGGGAATGCTCCTATTTTTATAGATGCAGCTATTTTTGATAAATTAGATGAAATACGTGATAAAGGTACAAGTGAATTACAACAAAAACCTTTAGAAGAACTTTCAGAAAAACAACTTCAAGAACTCTTAACACAGAGTATTGAAGATGAAAATTATGAACAAGCATCACTGATTCGTGATGAATTAGAACGAAGAAAAAACACAACAAACATTTAATCACAGTTAATGTATTTATAATAGTTAAACTTAAATCTTACTTACTATGAACATGAAATTGCGTTTGATTATCATGAATTTTCTCCAGTACGCCATTTGGGGTGCTTGGTTGATTTCATTAGGAGCTTACTTAGGAGGGAAACTTAACTTCTCAGGTAGCCAAATTGGAAGTTTCTTTGCCACCATGGGTATCGCTTCTCTATTTATGCCTGCTTTGGTTGGTATTGTAGCTGACCGCTGGATTCCAGCTCAAAAAGTACTAGGTATTTGCCATTTAATTGCTGCTTCATTTATGTTTGCAGCTGCTTTCCAAACCACTTACGAAACATTGTATCCTTTGATTCTGTTAAGTGTAATGTTTTATATGCCAACTATTGCATTGTCAAATTCTGTGGCATTCAATGCGCTTACCCAAGCTGGTATGGATACCGTAAAAGACTTTCCGCCTATCCGCGTTTTTGGAACAATCGGTTTTATTTGTGCTATGTGGGTAATCGACTTACGCGATTTAGGTCTAACTCACTATCAAATGTTTGTTTCTGCTGGTTTAGGCGTAGTTTTAGGGCTATATTCATTCACTATGCCTAATTGTCCTGTAAACAAAAATGTAGAGAAAACAAATTGGGTGGACACTTTAGGCTTACGTGCTTTTACACTCTTCAAACAAAAGAAAATGGCTATTTTCTTCATTTTCTCTATGATGTTAGGTATGTCATTACAAGTAACTAACGCATTCGCAGATGGTTACATTCGTAGCTTTGGAGACAATCCAATTTACCAAGGCACATTTGGAGTGGAACACTCTGTGATGTTAATTTCATTATCACAAATTTCAGAAACGCTCTGTATTCTGTTGATTCCATTTTTCTTAAGACGCTATGGTATCAAAAAGGTAATGCTCATCTCTATGTTTGCTTGGGTGTTACGTTTTGCATTACTTGGGGCAGGAAATCCAGGTGCAGGTGTTTGGATGTTTGTACTTTCGATGATTGTATACGGCGTGGCATTCGACTTCTTTAATATCTCAGGCTCTTTATTCGTTGAAAAAGAAACAGACGAATCAATCCGTTCCAGCGCACAAGGGGTATTTATGATTATGACTAATGGATTTGGCGCCTTTATTGGTTCTTACGCTGCAGGAGCCATTGTTGATACTTATGCATGGCCAAATTCTTGGTATATTTTCGCAGCTTATTCACTAGTGGTAGCGATCACATTTGCATTAGTATTCAAATACAAGCACGATCCAAACGCCATAGGAGAAATAAAACACTAACTAATAGAGCGTCATTTAATTAAAAACTTACGCCATGGAAGATTTAGGGATGGTATTACGCACCGAACATTTGGTGAAAACATACGGTAAACGAACCGTTGTAAATGATGTTTCCATCAATGTAAAACAAGGGGAAATTGTAGGCTTACTTGGACCTAACGGAGCGGGAAAAACCACTACTTTTTACATGACTGCAGGTTTAGTGACACCGAATGAAGGTAAAATTTTTCTAAATGATATTGACATTACATCCTATCCTGTATATCGACGTGCACAAGCCGGCATCGGCTATTTAGCACAAGAGGCATCGGTTTTTCGTAAAATGTCGGTTGAAAATAATATCCGTGCAGTATTAGAATTAACCAACAAATCACGCGAAGAACAAAACGAAAAATTAGAAAGTTTAATCAAAGAATTTCGACTTGAAAAAGTACGCAAGAATATTGGCGATTGTCTATCGGGTGGCGAACGACGACGTACTGAAATTGCGCGTTGTTTAGCCATTGAGCCGAAATTCATTATGCTCGATGAACCTTTTGCAGGAGTCGATCCAATTGCGGTTCAAGATATTCAAGACATTGTATGGCATTTGAAAGATCGTAATATTGGTATTTTAATTACCGACCACAATGTAGACGAAACGCTTTCGATTACCAACCGAGCTTACTTATTATTCGAAGGAACTATCTTATTTCAAGGGACACCAGAGGAATTAGCTGCCAACCCCATTGTTCGAGAAAAGTATCTCGGACGCGATTTTGAACTCAAGAAAAAAACACGCATAGATATTTAAAATAATAAAAACAGTCACACCATGTTGTGGCTGTTTTTATTTTAGCAGGACACAACATCAAAAAAAACTCTATCTTTGCAAAAATTATTTTTTATGAATGCTTGGTTCACATTACCACAATTACCGCTAACTGACCCTATACCCATATTTTTACTGGTACTACTCATTATATTATCAGCACCACTACTTAATAGGGTAAAAATTCCTCATATCATTGGCTTAATTTTAGCAGGTATGCTGCTAGGACCTTTCGGTTTAAACGTACTGGCAAACGACAAAAGTTTTGAACTGTTTGGCAAAGTCGGTATTCTTTACATTATGTTCTTAGCTGGTTTAGAAATTGATCTAAATACATTCAAAAAAAATAGTGTCAAAGGTGTTATCTTTGGTTTATACACTTTTTCTATTCCTATGACATTAGGCGTCTTAACAAGTGTTTATATTCTCAAATTTGATTGGATAAATTCAATCTTACTTGCCAGTATGTATGCATCTCACACCCTACTCTCATATCCAATTGTGAGTAAAATGGGTATTTCTAAAAATCGTGCAGTAAGCATTACTGGAGCTGGAACCATCTTGACTGACACAGCGGCATTACTTATTTTAGCTGCCATAGTAGCCATTCACAACGATAATGTAGGCGCACTTTACTGGATAAAATTTGGAGTCTCTGCACTTATTTGTGGATTGATTATTTTTGTAGTATTACCCATAGTTGCTAAGTATTTTCTACGTCGCTTTAGCGATAATGTGGCCCAGTACATCTTTGTATTAGCTGTTGTTTTCTTAGCATCATTATTGACTGACGCAGCTGGACTAGAAGGAATTTTGGGAGCGTTTTTTGCAGGATTAGTACTCAATCGTCTCATACCAAATATATCGCCCTTGATGAATCGTATCGAATTTGTAGGTAATGCCATTTTTATTCCATTCTTTCTGATCAGTATCGGTATGTTGATTGATATAAGAGCGTTTTTTATGAATTCTGAAGCTTTATTGGTCGCAACAGTAATGACCGTAGTGGCTACGTTCTCTAAATGGCTGGCAGCTTATTTAACTCAAAAAACATGTAAATTAACATCAACCGAAGGTGAACTTATATTTGGACTAAGTAATGCACAAGCTGCTGCAACCTTGGCTGCCGTGATGATTGGTTATAAAATTGGATTGTTAAATGACAGCGTTTTAAACGGAACTGTTGTGATGATTTTAATTACATGTACCATCAGTTCTGTTGTGACCGAAAGAGCAGCTCGTAAAATCGCCGCCAACACACTTAAAGCTGAAAAATTGCATCAAAAACTGGGAGATGAACGCATTTTAATTCCTATTTCTAATCCTAAAACGATGCCCCAACTGATTGAATTTGGTAACTTAATAAAACCTGCAACTTATAAAAAAGCCTTGTTTGCACTCAATATAGAATCACACAACGACGAAAATGTGGCAAGTAGTAAACTTATGGAAAGTGCAGCCAATATAGCAGCCTCAACCGATAATGAACTAACTACTATTGTTAAAAGTGGTATCAATATTGCCAACTGTATTGTGGAAACAATGGCAGAAGAAAATATTACAGATGTATTAGTTGGAATCCACAAGAAAAACAATTTTGTTGACTCTTTCTTCGGTAATACCATCGAACGTCTATTAAAAGAAGCGGGACAAACTCTATTTATTTGTAGCCAAAAGAAACCTATTAATTCAGTAAAACGCCTCATTGTGGTAGTTCCTGAAAAAGCGGAATTAGAAACTGGATTTGCCATTTGGTTCGATCGTATAAAAAATATAGCCACTAACCTAAGTGTAAAACTGGCTTTTTACGGTAACAAAGAGACTAATGCTGCCCTAAAAAAAATAAGTAGTGATTATAGTGACCTCATGATTTCATTTCACGAATTAGAAAGTTGGGAAGATTTTTTACTGATTATAAAAGCCGTAAAACCGCACGATTTTCTGTTTATTATTTCAGCACGTAAAGGTAGTTTGTCCTATAATCCTTTGTTTGAAAAGATTCCTTACTATTTGACTAAATATTTTACTGAAAATGACTTTACTATTGTATTTCCACAACAAATACAAGCTAATGCGAAAACAAACGAACTATTTAATCCATTGACGATTTAACACATAACAACTTTATATCTAATTTTGCAGATTAAAAAAACGAAAAATTATACGCTGTTTTATAGTAAAAATGACTAAATTATCTCCTTTTAATTACAATCGCCGTACAACAAATAAAGTTACCGTTGGACATATTACCATCGGTGGCGCATCGCCAATTCGTGTACAATCGATGGCAAACAGTAACACCAACGACATAGAAGCTTCTATAGCACAAGCCATACGTATAAAAGAAGCTGGTGGAGACCTGGTACGCTTTACAACACAAGGCATACGCGAAGCACAGAGTTTAAAGCTTATACACGAAAAGTTACAGACACAAGGTGTAAACATCCCTTTGGTAGCCGACATTCATTTCAACCCCAAAGTTGCAGAAGAAGCCGCTCAATTTATTGAAAAAGTACGCATAAATCCGGGAAATTTTGTAGCTGGTAAAATCACCGATTATACTGACGAAGAATTTGCAGCAGAACGTGACAAAGTCCACGAAAAACTGCGTACGCTGATCAATATTTGTAAACAACACAAAACAGCTATTCGTATTGGAGTTAACCACGGTTCCTTATCAGCACGTATGATGAATCGCTATGGCGATACGCCAGAAGGATTAGTAGCTTCATGTATGGAATTTTTAGAACTTTGTCAGTTAGAAAACTTTCACGATATAGTGATTTCCATAAAAGCCTCAAACACTTTGATCATGGTTCAGGCTGTGCGTCTATTAGTGCAACATATGGATAAAGCTGGATTTCATTATCCTTTACATTTAGGTGTTACCGAAGCTGGCGAAGGCGAAGATGGACGCATCAAATCAGCTGTGGGCATAGGTGCTTTATTGGCTGATGGCATCGGCGACACCATACGTGTATCGCTTAGCGAAGATCCTGAATATGAAATTCCAGTCGCCACATTACTCGTCGAACATATTACCAAACGTGCTAATCATCAACCTATTGATGGAATTGTAGTGCCAACATATAACTCACATCTGTATGAACGTCGTGTTACACACGCCATTGATATGGTTGGTGGCAATAATCCTCCTGTAGTTATTGCTACTAAAAAAGGCAACTACGAACCCATGCCTGAATATATTATAGAAGAAAATCATCTACCCATGCGTTCACTTTCGTATCCAGAATTGAATAATCAGATACTTAATGAACTAAAAACGACACCACAAATTGTTTTACTACATTCTAATCATACCAATCCCGTGGGTGAAATGCGTGCATTTTTCCACCGTTTAATATCAGAAAACATTACCGCTCCAGTAATCATAGCTGGTCACTATAACGAAACTAGTACAGAAGCTTTGCAAATCAAAGTAGGAGCCGATATTGGCAGTTTGTTACTCGATGGTTTTGGAGACGGTATTTTACTTACAAACGACAATGACAAAATAACAAACGAAGCTATCAATTCTATAGCCTTTGGTGTGCTTCAAGCCGCTCGTCGACGTATAAGCCGAACCGAATATATTTCCTGTCCTGGATGCGGACGCACACTATTCGATTTACAAGCCACAGTAGCCAAAGTCAAAGCCGCAACAAGTCATTTAAAGAATCTGAAAATAGCTGTTATGGGCTGTATTGTAAATGGTCCTGGCGAAATGGCTGATGCTGACTATGGCTACGTAGGAGCTGCTAAAGGTCGAGTGAGTTTGTATCGAAAAAATGAATGTATTGAAAAAAACATTGCTGAAGAAGAGGCTGTAGAAAAACTTTTAGCTTTAATCGAAAAGGACAAAATAGAAAAACAAGTCTTAAAACAAACTTATAATCAACCACTTAACTGGTCAAAAACTCGTTAAAATCTTCGTCTAAAAAAGCAACACTTTATTGTAAAAAAATAACTACCTTTGCACCCGAAATCAGCCTACCCTCTAAGGAAGACTCTTTCTACAGTTCACGGAATAACAACTATTAAAAAAAAGTATGAAAGTTGCTCACAATTTTAATGCTGGTCCTTGTGTATTGCCTAAACCAGTAATTGAATCGACAATAGAAGCCCTCCGTAATTTTGACAATACTGGTGTCGGTGTACTCGAAATTTCGCATCGCACACCGGGTTGGGAACGCATAATGACTGAAACCGAACAGTTGTGGCGCGATTTATTAAATATATCCGACGATTATGCTGTGATTTTATCAGGAGGCGGAGCCTCAACACAGTTTTATCACGCTGCTGCTAATCTTCTAAAAACAAAAGCATCCTACGTAGAAACAGGATTGTGGGCAAAAAAAGCGGCAAAAGAGGCAAAAACATTTGGTGAAGTTGTTATCGCTGCTTCATCTGAGGACAAAAATTATTCTTATATCCCTAAAGGATACACCATTCCAAAAGATGCCGACTACTTACATATTACAACAAATAATACCATTTACGGCACAGAATTACATATTGACATTGATTCTCCTATTCCTTTAGTGGCTGACATGTCATCTGATATTATGAGCAGACCTATTGACGTCAACAAGTACGCTCTTATTTATGGTGGTGCTCAAAAAAATGTAGGTCCTGCAGGAGTTGCCTTTGTTATTGTTCGTAAAGATTTATTAGGTAAAACTGGCCGTACATTACCAACTATGGTGGATTATCGCACGTACATCGATAATGATCCAAAAAACAATTCAATGTACAACACACCTCCTGTAATTTCAATTTTCGTAATGCACGAAACTTTACAATGGATCAAAAAAATGGGAGGAGTAGAGGCAATGCATCGCCTTAATCTTGAAAAATCGACTTTACTGTATAATGAAATCGATCGCAACAAACTCTTCGTTGGAACAGCTAACAAAGAAGACCGTTCAATTATGAATGTTTGCTTTGTAATGAACGAGGCATATAAAGATAAAGAAGTCGAATTTCTTGAATTTGCCACAGCACAAGGTATGGTGGGTATTAAAGGACACCGTTCTGTTGGTGGTTTCCGAGCAAGTATCTACAACGCCTGTCCGCTCGAAAGCGTAAAAGCACTTGTAGCTTGCATGCAAGAATTTGAAAAAAAAGTGGGTTAAAACAACCCACTTTTTTATTATTGCTCGAGCTGTAATACTGTAAAAAAAAAGATAAAATAAAAAACTACGTTTTTTAATATATAAACCGCACATTATCCACCCATAAGGCATTCCCTAAAGCTCCATGAAAAGCAGGATAACACCCTGCTGAAATCATCAAAATAACGTGGGTCGGAACATCCTCACTTGTTCCCCAATCAACTTCTCGGATATAAACCATTTGCCCTTTACTGTTTTTGGCTTTAAATTCTCCACCATCAGGAAAAAGCCCTTGATATTTTTTAAAGTCCGAACGTTTAGTAATATCACCATAATGGATATTTATGCGATGATCATTCTGCCACTCTGGAATACTCTTAGGAAAACGCTGACGCGCAGTGCCAATACGTTTAGCGTAAATATTACCATCTTTATCTTCCCAACGTTTCTGCAAGTAGATGTAAACTTCGGGTTCATCATGTCCTTCAATCGTCGATACGCCAACACCTAAAGCTTTAGTTACCACACGTTTTTCGGATACGCGGGCTTTAAGATCTAACATGATAGCTTTCGGTTTTTGAGTAAATGGTATGCCCATATCAATGCTCCCGTAAGGATCATTAGCACTACGAACTGGCTCTATAACTGCGCCTAAAAATAGAGTCCCAGCTATAGCCACACGAATATCCAACATTCCTAAGACACGTACTGTTTCCATACGTGTATCAAGTCGCGCGCACCAACCATTACCACGACGTTCTGGTTGAGTAGTATTTGCGCCTTTAGCCACACCCATAACGTTAGCATAGGCATTGGAAATTCCCCAAATAGTGTTTCCTGCAAACGTATAAGGTTTATTGCCTTTGATACAATCAATCGTATCAGTAGGACCTAATATGTATAACGTTTTTATTTTCCCTCCCAACAAGTTGGATTCTTTAATATAACGCACAGTCCAGCTCTCCATATCACCATATTTCAAGGGGACAATACGCTCTTGTGCAGATACAAAATTCACTACAACAAGTAAAAGTCCTAAAATTATTTTTTTCATTAGCTTTTTTGTAAAACTTAATATCATAAGCATTATTCCCAACCGGCAAAGATTTCTTCTCCATATCGATTGCGTTCGTCTTTACCATGCAAAGGATGCCACACTTGTGCAAAGAATGGATTTCCTTGAGCTATCTCATCATAATTCCAAGGCGTTGGAAAACATTCAGGACACCAATGTCCACCTTCCAAAACAAGCACTGGCGACATTTCAAACTTATGTCCAAATTGGCATTCCCATTGTAATGGTGTACGGAAATCGCCTGTAATCATCGTTTTGCTCAAACATTTACCGCCACGAAACTCTGCCGCCTGACGCATATCATCAATATTCCATTCGCTACGAGGTTTTGTTTCGTCATAACCATGATTTAAAAAGGTAACTTCTTCACTAGGATGCGATAAATCTTGGTTTTTCCAATCAGGAATGTTTTCCCACGCTTCTACAGTACCGTAATAAGCTGCTATACGCTGTTTTTCTCCCGTCTTAATCCACCATTGTGTTCCCCATTTTTTCTTATAAGCTAACGGACTCATCACCATTTTCATAATGAACGGCGGTACTATTTTCGCTAAATGATAAAACCATGGTACCTGTTTCCCCATCAATTTAAAATAGTCATCCACAGGAATATTAGCTCGAAAATGGAGATGATCCTCCAATTTTTGAGCATCTGCATACCATTGTCCATGGAAGTTGCGCAAAACAAACCACTCTGGATTAAATATCTTTTCAGGAGGTGGTGACGAAATGGTTTTCAACAACTTACAAATAAATTCATAATTACTCAATCGATAATCTGGTCCGCTACTGATATTATAAAAATGATTCCAAAATTCAGGCGACACATTGTCTTCACATAAATTAGCCAACAAACGACCGCTATCTTCGATTGTAGCCCACTCTAAAACACCCCGCAATGGAACGTGGAACATGATGGGGTCATAATTTTTTAAAATTGCGGGATACAAAATTCCTGATTGACGCAAACAAACCCACTGTTTAATACCCGATTCCACAATAGCTTGCTCAGCCAATGTTTTAGAAATAGCATAATGGTCGTACACGCTGATACAAATGGGGTCTCCAGTACGTCCCCAATGAATAGGCTCATTGCGGTCACTTGTTTGGGCTACGGAACCAATATAACAAACTTTAATATCGTCGGCATTGGGCTGTGCCAAAACGGCTTTTGCTATATTTTCAGCAGCTTTGACGTTTACATAACGAGTTTTATTAGGGAAATAGTCGGCTGCTGGCGATACCATACCACCTACGTGCAACACATAATCGGCACCACGCACACCATCTAACACATCTTCATACTTAGTTAAATCGCCCCAAACCACACGTATTTGATTGGCATAAGGCGCTAATTTCTGCTTATTGATTTTACTGGGACGAGCCAGAACAGTAACATTAAACCTATCAAGGCGGGATAAAAACTCTTGTAAGCCAGCCCAACCCATAGTGCCCGTAGCACCTGTTAAAAAAACTGTTTTCTTCATGCGTGATATTTATGATTCAATAAAAACAAATCTTCAAAAAGAATCGCAAAGGTACTATTTTTTTTCATTTTTGCCACTATTTTCGCCTATGGATTGATTTGCGCATCACAGAAAAAAGACGTAATTTTGTGTCCCAAATTAGATATATTATTATCACATGAATTTTGTAGAAGAACTTACATGGCGTGGAATGATCCACGACATAATGCCCGGAACTGAAGAGCAACTTGCCAAAGAGATGACAACTGCCTATTTAGGCATTGACCCAACTGCTGATAGTTTACATATTGGTCACTTGTGTGGCGTGATGATGTTGCTTCATTTACAACGATGCGGACACAAACCATTAGCTCTCATTGGAGGTGCTACTGGTATGATTGGCGATCCATCTGGAAAATCGGCGGAACGAAATTTGTTGGACGAAGAAACCTTACGTCACAATCAAGAGTGCATTAAACAACAATTAGAAAAGTTTCTCGATTTTAATAGTGATGCACCCAATGCAGCAGAGTTGGTAAACAACTACGACTGGATGAAAGATTTCACGTTTTTAGACTTTGCACGCAACGTAGGTAAACTCATCACAGTTAATTATATGATGTCAAAAGATTCTGTAAAAAAACGATTGAACGGCGAATATTCAGCGGGAATGAGTTTTACAGAATTTACCTACCAATTATTGCAAGGTTACGACTTTGTATATCTCAATAAAACTAAAAACTGCAAACTGCAAATGGGCGGTAGCGACCAATGGGGTAACATCACCACTGGCACCGAATTGATACGCCGTATGAATGGTGGCGAAGCGTACGCACTCACTTGTCCTTTGATTACAAAAGCTGATGGTGGTAAGTTTGGTAAAACTGAAAGCGGAAATGTTTGGCTTGACAAACGTTACACTTCGCCCTATAAATTCTATCAGTTTTGGTTGAATGTAGGAGACGAAGATGCTGCTAAATACATTAAAATATTCACAACTATCGAAAAAGAAGAGTGCGAAAACTTAATTGCAGAACACACTAAAACGCCCCATTTACGCTTATTACAAAAACGTTTGGCAAAAGACGTAACTATTATGGTGCACTCAGAAGAAGATTATAATGCAGCAGTAGAAGCATCTAATATTTTATTTGGTAATGCTACGGCAGACATTCTACATAAAATAGACGAAGAAACTTTGTTGGCAGTATTTGAAGGTGTACCTCAATTTGAAATCCTTAAAAGCGAACTTGATACCGGTATTCGTCCGCTCGATTTATTGGCAGAGAAAACAGAGATTTTCCCATCAAAAGGCGAAGCTCGTAAAACGATTTTAGCAGGAGGCGTTAGCATAAATAAAGAAAAAGTAACCGACATGGAGACTCCAATTGATACTAAAGCACTGCTCAATAATCGCTACATTTTAGTACAAAAAGGTAAAAAGAATTATTTCTTAATTGTAGTAAAATAGTAAATACTCTTATAATTTGTAATATAAAAGGCAGTTGGAACTCAACTGCCTTTTATATTTATGTTAGTATATTAGTTACAACATGGTTAATCCGTAATTCATAAAAATATCACGAGCGTACTGTAAGCGCTCTTTGGATAAAGCCTCTGTCTCTCCCAGCGGATCAGACATACCAAGTGCTTCATATTTTACGACTCCTAATTTATGATAAGGCAATAACTCTACTTTTTCAACCACAGAGTAGCGTTTAAGATAATTTGCTAATTGATGTAATCGTTCCTCATTATCAGTCCATTGCGGTATTAGCACATGACGCACCCAAGTTGGCTTCCCAATCTGCTGTAAATAATCTAAAAACGCCAACGTTTGATCTAAAACACCAGATGTCAACTGCTTGTACTCTTCAGCGTCTATCGATTTGATATCCAATAAAACCAAATCAGTGACAGCTAACAACTCCTTAACGGAATCGTTAAGCAAACAGCCCGATGTGTCAAGCGCTGTGTGTATTTGCTCTTGCTTACACAATGTAAAAAAGTTGCGTATAAAATCTGCCTGTAACAAAGGCTCGCCACCGGTAAACGTAACACCACCCTTTTTCTGTATGAAATTTTTATAACGCACTACTTCTGCTATCAACTCTTGCGCCGTCATCTCTATTTTAGCTTTACTCATATCCCATGTATCTGGATTATGACAATATGTGCAGCGTAAAGGACAACCTTGAGCGAAAATCACAAAGCGAATGCCTGGACCATCGACTGTACCAAATGTTTCAAAAGAATGTATTTTACCTATTACAGCCATTTTGATAAAAAATAAAGTAGCAAAGTATTAGCTTTTCAAACTAAACACTCTGCTACTTTTATAAATAGTTATATTAAATTCTATTGTTAATTGTACGTGAAATTACATCGAGCTGTTGTTCTCTAGTCAAACGTACAAAGTTCACGGCATAACCAGATACACGAATGGTTAACTGTGGATATTTTTCAGGATGCTCCATAGCGTCAATCAACAATTCGTTGTTGAACACATTCACATTCAAATGTTGACCACCATTAGGTGTAAAGTAACCATCCAACAAGTTCACTAAATTATCTACGCGTGCCTCCATATTTTTACCTAACGCATTAGGCGCAATGGCAAACGTATATGAAATACCGTCGTGTGCATGATGGAAAGGCAATTTTGCCACCGAAGCCAAGGCAGCAACGGCACCATTGCGGTCACGACCATTCATTGGGTTTGCACCTGGCGAGAATGGAGTTCCAGCGGCACGACCATCAGGTGTGCTTCCTGTTTTTTTACCATACACTACATTCGATGTAATGGTCAAAATAGATTGTGTTGGAATAGCGTTACGATACGTTTGGTGTTGACGTAAGTATTCCATAAATTTCTCTGTGATTTGAATAGCAATTTGGTCTGTTCTATCGTCGTTATTACCAAATGGTACATAATCGCCTTCGCGTTCAAAATCTACAGCCAAACCACGTTCATCACGAATTACTTTCACCTTGCAATCACGAATAGCAGCCAATGAGTCAGTCACAATAGACAAACCTGCAATACCAGTTGCACGGATACGTTGTACTTCCAAATCGTGCAATGCCATTTCAAATGCTTCATAAGCATACTTATCATGCATGTAATGAATAATTTTCAACGTATTGACATAAACCCGAGCCAACCAACGCATCATTTGATCAAATTTCTGCATCACCTCATCGTAATCCAAATATTCAGAAGTAATAGGAGAAAAAGCGGGAGAAACTTGAACGCCGGATTTTTCATCACGACCACCATTGATAGCGTATAACAAACACTTAGCCAAGTTAGCACGTGCACCAAACAATTGCATTTGTTTACCAATTTTCATTGGCGAAACACAGCAAGCAATACCGTAATCATCGCCATAATCAGAACGCATCAAGTCATCGTTTTCATACTGAATGGCCGAGGTGTTAACTGACACTTTAGCACAGAATTTTTTCCAAGTTTCTGGTGAATTTGCCGACCAAAGAACCGTTAAATTTGGTTCGGGAGCTGGTCCTAGGTTATACAACGTATGCAAGTAGCGATAAGAAGTTTTAGTCACCAATGTACGACCATCAATACCTTGTCCGCCCAACGACTCTGTCACCCAAACTGGATCACCAGAGAACAAATCGTTATATTCTGGCGTACGCAAGAAACGAATAATGCGCAATTTAATAATAAATTGATCTATTAATTCTTGTGCTTCTTCTTCTGTTAGTAAGCCTGCAGCAATATCTTGTTGAATATAGATGTCAAGGAATGTAGAAGTACGACCTAACGACATAGCTGCGCCATCTTGGTCTTTGGTTGCAGCCAAATAAGCAAAGTAAACAAACTGAACAGCTTCGCGTGCATTTTGAGCTGGTTTAGTAACATCAAAACCGTACGATGCACACATTTTTACGAAACGTTTCATGGCATTAATCTGTTCGCTAACCTCTTCACGTTGTTGAATCAGTTCAACTGTGATTTCATGCATATCCAAACGTTCCAATTGCTGTTTCTTATCGAGCAACAAAATATCTGTTCCGTACAACGCTACACGACGATAGTCACCAATAATACGACCACGGCCATAAGCATCAGGCAAACCTGTAATAATAGCAGATTTACGGCAAGCAACCATTTCTTCTGTATAAGCCGAAAAAACACCTTCGTTATGAGTTTTACGATAACGAGTAAAAATCTCTTTGGTCATTGGGTCAATTTCATAGCCATAAGCTTCCAACCCATTTTCGACCATACGTAAACCGCCTTTCGGATAAATACCACGTTTTAAAGGTGCATCGGTTTGAACCCCCACAATCACCTCATTTTCTTTGTCGATGTAACCAGGTCCATATACATCGATGCCTGAAGGAAATTTTGTTTCGGCATCATAAACACCTTTGGCACGCTCCACCTCAAACATTTCGGTTAATTTAGACCAAATCTTCTTAGTACGTTCTGTAGATTCAACCAAAAATGTATCGTCA
>Ga0116182_1000703_pt1 | contig 36184 bp, 28 predicted proteins | sample AD_UKC077_MetaG_FD_89805 | JGI IMG/M metagenome (GOLD analysis project Ga0116182, IMG submission 89805) | Active sludge microbial communities of municipal wastewater-treating anaerobic digesters from USA - AD_UKC077_MetaG | ecosystem: Engineered > Bioreactor > Anaerobic > Digestate | place: USA...
AATATCATCGAGCCGTATTTTGAAGCAGCTTTTATCAAGGATTCCTATGCCACCAGAAAGGAAAAGGGCTTGCATCTAGCAGTGAGTGCTGCCCAAAAGTATGCCTGCCGCTATAAATGGTATTTGAAGCTGGATATCGAGAAGTTTTTTACCAGTGTCAATCACGAGATACTGCTCAAATTGATAAACCGCAAGATCAAAGACCCTGCGGTGATGTCACTCTGCCGGATAATACTGAGCAACCAGACAGTGAGCATGGGAATGGAAGAGAACAAGGGACTGCCGGTGGGAAACTTGACTTCGCAATTCTTCGCCAATATCTATCTGAATCAGTTGGATCACTTTGTAAAGCAGACTCTTGGGTTTCGAGCGTATGTACGCTATATGGATGATTTTATCCTGTTTTCAGATGACTCACAAGAGTTGAAGGAGGCTCTCAAGCAAATAGAGCACTATGTGCAGCAGCAACTTGAGCTGCGCATCAAACCCAAATCTTTGCAAATCAATAGAGTTACTCACGGCATTCCCTACTTAGGTTATCGTATCTTTCCCAAGCTATTGCGGATACGCCGTGAAAACCTGAAACGCTGCCTGAAAGGGATAGAAAAAACCGAACATGCATATATACAAGGGAAAATATGCGCAGAGGTCTTGTACCAAAGCACACGCAGCAGGATGGGATTCATCGGCTATGCGCACAGCACTTTGTTATCACGATCCATCTGGGGTAGAAATCAGCAAGCGGGTCTAACCGTGTGAAACGCGGCGGTAGCTGGAACAACAATGCCAACAACTGCACCGTTTCCAATCGGAACAACAACAATGCGACCAACAGCAACAACAATATAGGCTTCCGCTGTGTCAGTATCTTCTTGATCAGAACCTGCTCTGCACGCATGGCAGGTCATAAAAAGGGAAAATCCAGATTTCTATCCTGCTCCCGGAAACGGGACAAAGAGCAAAACGGGCTTCATGGCTTAGTAGCATTGCCGAACTGCCGTGAAGCCTATTTCTTTATAGCTGCTGATTTCTCAGCCAGTTCTCCAAGTAGATCGAAGTTCGTTGTCAGTTCGGTCTTGGTACTTCCCTGAGTGGCATAAAGGGTATTGATATCGGTCTCGGTATAGGTACCTATTCCGAAGTAGATATCGTCTGCGACCATCACATCCATCAGGGCACTGAACTGCAAATCCGACTCCACCATAGGAGCCGGATAGGTCGGTTGGGAGATGGGGTTAGGCATCTAAAATACTCCCTTGATAGCTTTGCCGATACTGAACAGCCACTTACGGTTATGGAAGACGTATTCCACTGCTCCCCCGATTGTGCCAAAGATCTTCATGACCAGATTGGTCTGGTTACCGGGGAGGCTCTTGGTAGCACGCTCGACTGCCAGTTGCTTCTTGGCATAATCATCGAGGTCCTTGGTGGCAGGGTTGATCTTGATATCCTGGATGATCGCCAGAGCGGAGTTGATCTTGGTCTTATCCAAGGTCTTACCCGTTATCTTAAAGATGATCCAGACGATCAGGGTGGTGATAAGCCCTAAGATGAAGGCTTGATTGGCAATGATGAAGTCCATTAATACTCCTTATCTTGTTGTTATTGCTTAGGTGGTTAGTTTGAAGACTTTCACGAAGCCGGAGATGTAGGTGATCCCGGGACGGATACGGATGTACCAGTGGTACTTCTAATCGCTTCCGTGGTGTTCCACTTTGAGTTCGGCATCGGTACGGTAACCGATGATGATGAACTTGGAGAGTCCGCCGATGATGTAATCGGCATCCATGAGACGTGGCTTTACAGGGATACCCGCAAAGGATACGTTGCCGCCTTCAAGCAGCAGTCTATCTCCGGCTCCGGTCTCACGCTTGGCCAGCTCGGCCCGGATGCGGATCAAGTCTTTGTGAGCAACATAGAACTTGAAGTTCTCCTGCTCTTCCAGCATCTCGTCCGAGAAAGCCAGGAGAGCCGCTTCAAAGCGTTTCGCCCAGTCGGTATAGGTGGTCTTGGAGAGGTTGGTGACGTCTGTGGCGGTGGTAGCCAGTTTGACCACCCCATCCAGAGCTTTGATCTTGGCAGTGGCTGAAGCTCTGTCACCCTTGAAGAGGAGCAGGCGCATGGCCTTCTCGGTCTTCTTGGCGATGTGGTTCTCCACGTAGGCTCCGAAGACATCTTCACCGTACTTGTCCTTGTAGAATTCGACCACATCTCTACCTAAGGTGAACTCAGCATTGAGTATCCCGGTGGGGACAGAGAGGTCAGCAGTGGCTACGGTCTGAGCCGTCAGAGCGCCATCGAGGGAGTTCTTAAAGACCAGGTCATCGATCAGGCCGACGTCGATCTTCTCGTCTTTCAGCAGTGGCAGCACTGAGATATCCGATAGAGTATCTCCGGGCTGGCTTCCGATCACCTCATCGATAAACAGGGAAGTGGTGTTGGCTGTCAGGATGTTCATGGCCTTGCCGGAGTCCACATCGGAGATACCTTTGTAGATCTCACGGTGGCTGGCCTTGACCATGATCTTGTTACCATCGATAGTAACCTCTTTGTCCACATTGGATTGGTTTGCATCAGGCTCACCGGGTATGGACTTCGAGATCGCTCTGCTCATGGTTACAGAGAGGTCTTTGAGGCTCTTCTCGATGCTGTGGATGGCATCGCCAAGCTGGAGGTTGGGGTTACCCTTCTCCAGTTCACTGATCTTCTCAGCGATGGCTGTGATGCCCTTCTGCAGCTCGGAGTTGTTGTTATGCTCTGCCGGAATTTAAAAGTGCACCAGAAACGGAACTATAGATTGCACCACTCTGAGGATTAACTAAACTGCCTCTTGATGGAACGATCAGGAGGTACGAGTGAAAGGAGTGAACATGTATAACCGAGTTCAGTCTCTGCTGTCCGAGTCCAAGAGTCACCGTCAGATATCTCGGGAACTGGGGATCAATCGCAGAACGGTTAAGAAGTTGTCTCAGCTAGACATAGACGAGGCGTGTGAGTATTTTAAGCAAGGAGTTCAGCGCCGAAGTGGCTTTGATATCGCGAGGTCATTTATTGAGGCTAAGCTGAGATCATATCCTGGCATCAGGTCTAGCAACCTATATCATCAAGTTAAGGATAGCTATCCTGAGATTAGCTTAGGAGAGCGTAGCTTCAGAAAGTACATAAGGAGGTTAAGGTCGTCGATGGTGTTGCCACCTGAAAGGCAACGATATTTTGAGCCAGTCGTCTCATGGACTCCAGGAGAGTATATGCAGGTTGATCTTGGAGAGAAGAGCGTAGTATTATCGGATCAGAACCGCATGAAGGTATACTTTATCAGCTTTGTGTTGTGTTATTCGCGGATGATGTACATTCATTATTCCACAAGGGCATACAACACGGATTTGTTTATAGCAGCACATCTTGCTGCCTTTCAGTATTTTAATGGAATACCTCAAGCCGGGATCTATGATCAGACTAAACTTGTGGCGATATCAGAGGAATACCGGGAAGTGCTTTACAATGAGAGGTTTCAGAGATTGTTCTTAAGTCTGGGATTTCGTGCGGAAGTGTGTGAAGGTTACGATCCCCAGAGTAAGGGAATGGTAGAGAAGAGCATAGACTACATAAAGGAGAGCTTCTTGCATGGCCGGGAGTTTAAAGGGATTGATGATTTACGCCGGGCAAGTGAAGACTGGCTAACTACGGTTGCCAACGTTCGCGAGCACCAGACAACCCTTCAACAACCGGTAGCGCTGATGGGGGAAGAGCAAACTGTCCTGAAGGCATTGGGACAGGACTTATATCCCTCTCAGATTCGCAAGGTAGACAAGACAGGCTTGATCAGCTATCAAGGACGCAGCTATTCAGTTCCCTACCAATATCAGCAACAGCAAGTACTGGTCCGAGCCATAGGTGCAATTCTGAAAGTCTATGATCAGCAAAGCGATGAATTGCTTGCAGAGTGGAATACCGATGAATGGCGAGGTCGCATCAACAAAAATGAGAACCACTATGTTGACTACAAGCGCAGTATTGCTGATGAGTTGGCGCTAAGTATCGAGATGTTTACAAACCGGCAGCTGGAGCAGTTTGTTCCGATTATCAAGCGTATTGGAGAAGACTATCCCAAACAGCCTCGTGCCCAATATCGTGGGATGCGTAGTTTACTGGGTAAGTATGATCCCACGATCTGGCAGGCAGAGTTTGCTAATATATCATCTCTTCCTGTACTTAGCTGTAAGAGGATTAAGCGTTTACTGGAGCTTAGGCGTAGTCATGAAGAACAGATTAAGGTCAAGTATGCAACTCCAGTTTCTACCGGCTGTATCAGGGAGAAGAATAAGTTCCGGGACATGAGTTACTACGATTATATCGCTGGAGGGTTAAACCATGATTAGTCAATTGCAACAAGGATTACGCAGTTTGAAGTGTTATCATATGGCAAACGCCTTGGAGGAAGTCATCCAGACCAGTAAGGAAAACGATCTGTCTTACCTTGATTGCCTTAATCGTTTGGTAGAGGCTGAATTGCATAATAGGAGACTAAACCGGATCAGGATTCAGTTTCGCAGAGCCGGTTTACCATTGGAAAAGCTCCTGGAGGGCTTTGATTTCAAGTTCCAGACTTCTATTAGCAAGCGTCAGGTAAATGGATGGCTGGATTTTAGCTGGCTTGATAATCGGGAGAACAAGCTGTTTCTGGGCCCTTCGGGAGTAGGTAAAACACATCTGGCAATAGGACTAAGCCGGGAAGCGCTGCAAAAGGGCTATAAAGTACGTTACTTCAGTATGTGTGATTTTGTGGAAGAAATGATCCTCAAAGAGGCAAGTTCCAGCTCCAAGGAATGGCTCAAAGAGTTGCTTAGGAACGATCTGATCGTACTTGATGAAATCGGTTATCTGCCAATAGATCCACGGTATACGCATTTGTTTTTTCAGTTTATAAACGAATGTTATGAATATCGATCCGTGCTTATCACCTCGAATAAGATGCCGGCACAATGGGGAAGCTACTTTGGCGATGAGTCAGTAGCAATGGCGATATTGGATAGATTGATGCACCACAGCGAGATAGTAATCATGAATGGCGACAGCTATCGTCTAAAAGATAAATTGGATACCCTCAAAGCAAGCGAAAAGTTCTCCGACGGCGCTTTTCCGCTACGCTCTAAAGCGCCGTCGGAGAACTTTAACTGAGTTGGAAAGTGGTGCACTTTAAAGTGCCAAAACTGGTGCATATTAAAATTCCGTTGACACTCTGTCGCCTTGCGAAGCGAATTCAACTCGTTCTTGATCTCGGCAAGGCTCGCTTCGGCATGGCGGTAGTCATCGGCTCGTCCGTAAATGGAGACACCATTGAACTCGCCTTTCTCGACCTTCTGCCAAAGCTCGGAGTTGAGATCTTCACACTTGAGGACTTGTACCCAAGAGCCAACTTTAGCATCGGGAAAATGCTCTCTGTCGCTGGTCTTGAGGATGTAGTTCTCGACCACGGTAAACTCAGGCACCGGCTGCATGTTGTGGTTGACATCGCACTTGCCGACCAGGCCGTGCTTGGCGAAGTGATCACAGGACTTCTGAATCTCTTCCCGGGTGTAATAGTCACCTTGGGAATCGTGGATATTGGGTTCCATTAGAGTGACGTAAAGCCGTCCCTGAGTGCCACTCGTTTCACTCTTGAACTTGGTGGAGTTGATCTTGTGTTCAAAGCTTCGTCCGGAAGCGTTCTTGACCACAAAGCCCTTCTGATTGGCAGGGTTCATCTCATCGAATAGCAGCGAGACTAACTCGACTTCCACGTTGCGGAGTTCTCCCTTTTGAATGGTGCGTTTACGATTCACGCTACCTCCTTGTTGTTGATTGTCAGTTATGTAGTTGTGCATAGTTTACTGCGCTCCAAAGCTGCGGTTCTGCATAAACAATTGATCATCTGCAGACTGGAGCTTCTCGGTTAGATTGCCGAAGTTGAAATCGTCCGGAGTGAGGTTCCATCCAAACTCATAGTTGAATTCTATTGCCAGGGTAAGTGCCAGGCGATTCTGCAGCGGTTTGACTACGAAGTGGTAGAACATCAGCATATCGCTCTTGTTATCGCCACCAAGCTGCCCAGGAATGAGTTGTGAGACGATCCTGGCCGGAACCCGGTGATAAGCGAAGATGCCTTCTCTGAGGTCTTTCTTGAGGTTGATGAATCCGCCTTCCCGATCCTGTTGTCTGAGTGGCTCAAGGCGTATCTTCACATCCCGGCTCTCACTCTCGATCAGCACTGTGGAGTGGCTCTTGGCATTGCCTTTGACCTCGGTGAGTGCTTTCTCGATCTCGGTATAGGCATCGGTCAGCACCTCATTGCCCTGCTCGTCAGTGACGGTGCCGTCTCGCAGTGTGCCACCTTCCACGATCACGAAATAGTCGATCATCAGACCGTTCTTGAAGTTGTTGTAGTCGAAGGTCTTGATCTCGGAAAGTATCTCGACATTGATAGCTATGGGCAGGCAGGCTAAGCCCCAGGCATTACTTTTATGAGTGCTCTTCTTGATGTGGATGATGTCGGCATAGGCGAAGTCCTTCTTCTGGTTGTTCTTTACTTGGATGTAGTTAGGAGTAGCTTCATACATCTTCCTTGCCCACTTCTCGTTACGCATCAGGGTGGCAGGTTTATCAGCTATCGAAGCACCCCGGAAGGTGCCGATGAAGCGTTCAAACTGCTCCTGGAAGGTCTTGAAGAATCTCTCGATGATCTTGGCTTTGGCATTATAGCTCTCTGCGAAGGCTACCTGTATCCCCAGTCTTGGGAAGATGCCTGCCAGGTCACTGGAGAGGTCATGCTCCTGCCATTTCTCATTGAACAGCTTGGATCGGAAGGCTTTGCCATTATCCAGATAGACATACTTGGGTAGGGCACCCCAATTGAGGAAGCCGTTTCGGAAGGCAAGTTGGATGTGCTGACTGTCCTCGGTAAAAGCAAGCGATGCGCCCACCGGATATCTGCTTGCCCAGTCCATCACCATGATCATGGTCATGCGTTGGGCTTTCCCGGTCTTGGGGTTAATGATATCAAAGGCAAGGGTATGTCCGTCTGCCACCCATACATCACCCACATTCAGCAGGCTATTGTCTCTATGGATGGTTTTGACGATATCCTCTGCCACTGCCTTGCTGCCAAGTCTTGCCTGGGTCCAGACCGCTTTGTTATTGCTAACCCAATCATCACACCAGCGCACCAGAGTCGGTACCGAACTGGGTGATTCCAGGGCTCCCATACGGGCGTAGGCTTTGATAGTGGTTACTGCGGTATATATCTTAACCTTCTGAGGAGTGAGTAGCAGCTTTAACAGGAAGTGCTGTTCGAGGTAGGTTACCTTGCGTCCTTTATTCTGGCTGCGGCTTTTATGGATCAGAGAGAACATATTACGGTTGGTCTCTAGGTACAGGTCGATCCACTTTCGCAGTGAGCGTTCCGTTCTCTTGCCCCGCATCTTGAATAGCTCCGGCACCAGCTTACCACTGTTGTATTCCTCAGCGATCAGGTTCCAGGTCTCGAGTCTGGCTTCACTGTCCTCCAGCCTCTCCAAGACCGTTTCGCAGAATTGGGCATAGAGTTGAGCCTCAGCCATGCAACTGAGTAGTTCTTTTGCTTCAGGTTCAAGGTTAATGTCGGCATCCACTTCCTTATATAGAGGAGCGGGAATATCTGGCTCAGGGATACTGGAAGATTCGATTATCGGTTCTGGTAGATTTGAAACCATGCGATTCGCTGTTTTGATCAGTTTCTTATCCGATTGGATAGATTTAGGAGTGCCTGCAGTAGGCTTAACTATCGTAATCTTGTGCCCAGCTCTCACCAGTGCCATGATCTTATCGGCTTCCCGGTTGTAAGCTTCTTTGTCTATATTGTTCAGGATATCATCATAAGTAGCCATCATGCCTCTCACACCCTTATATATGATGTGATAAACAGGCAGTCTCGCAGATCGGAGCCGATGTCTATCCGCTCCGGAGCCAGACTTACTGCCTGCTGACCATGATTAGTACGGTAAGCCATCTCGATGTCGAGCAGCTCACCGTGTACAAAGATAAAGGTCTTGGTGGTATGGCACTTGCCACTGGCTACAGTTCTATTAACTGCTGCCAGGCTGCCTTCCTTCACCAGCCTGCGTATCGTCTTTACCGATTTGCCTGAGATCTCAGCCACTCTTGCCAAGGGTAGCCAGATCATTACTTGGTCGTTCTCCATTACTTCACCTACCGGTTTTCCATTCTTTGATTTTGGACTTGGACAAAGCTCAGAGTTTGGACTTGGACATTTCAATCCTTTCGGACTTGGACAAACTGCCGGACTTGGACATGGACTTGGACATTTTTCGTAGCACTTGGACACAAATTCCGCAAAAGAACGGATATTATGCCCGGAAGCTATACGCAGTGAGTGTTGGATGCTGTTTTGTCCAAGTCCGATCGGAATAGTTTGGACTTGGACATTCTGCATCGAGCAGGCATCGCAGCCTGGTTTTCGACTCTGTTTAGCGTTCATTTTCACCTCTCTGTATAGTATTGTTGGGGTGCTAACTTCCATACATCCAATATCTTGGGAAGTCCTTTCCACCTCTTGGCGGAACTTTCCGGAACATTTCTTAGGGGGTGCTAATCTTGACGGCACGAATGCCATCAGAGTTTCTGTTTCGGGAAAATACTTGATCATGATCATCTTCATCCCGCTATTTAGCTTGATGAAGGTATCCCGATCCTGATCTTTTACTCAAAATGCAGGAAACCGAGATTATCGAAGCTTGTCTTTAAACCTGTAAGGGTACGACCCATATTGTGAAGGATTTTGACGGGTGGATGAAGGAGAGACTGGAAGAGAAAATGAAAGTGGTCGACAGTCGCACCGGGCTAATCCAAGCCCCTACAATCGATTACACTCGCACGATTATCCTGCAGATTCTTGGCGAAATTTCAGCCGGACCGCGAGAGGATATCAGAGATGCTCGGGATTTAGGCGAGAATATTGAACTGGCTCGTTCACTGCTCCCCGGTAGCGCCGATAACTATATGGCATTTAGAGTAAATGGACATAACTTGGAGCCCAACATTCTATATGAGGACATTGTGATCATCAAACAGGAGATGTACTGGGAAATGGCAAATGAAAAGGTCAGTACGGTACGTGACAAAGACGGGGTCGCACTAAAGAATGTGGAACTCGACCCTGTCAATAAACGTATTATCTAACAGCCATTTAATTTAGACTACAAAGTGCAGATTATAGACCAAGATCAGGGTCTCGATAAATTTCTGATCGGAGTTTTGTCACTTCAGTTGCGGCTTTTTTAATTCGGTAATTTGGGCTGGAGGTGGCAGATGTCCAAATCCAGTCCAAAATCAGCGCTATTTGAAGTTATCGGTGATTAAATAACGTCCAGAAGCGTCCAAATTCCCAATGTCCAAGTCCAAACATAGTCCATTATATATCCGCACCGCATAAGGCTTTATCCCCATTTGTCCAAGTGAGGACGATTTGAAGTTTGGGCTGAGGGTTTATAATAGGGTCGTTTTGCTGTTTTGACTTTTGGGCAAAGAGAAAAAAAGAACTAATGATAGAAAGCAATAAGAAGTTACATTATTATAGGTTTATTAGATACCATAGGGAACACCGGAATTACTGAAAGAAGCTAATAAGGCAGATTTGTTTTTTTAATAATTATATTAGCAAGGATTCCCCAAGGGTGAAAATAATAATAGGTAGGTATGGCTATCATTATGCTAAGTATATAGGTAAGCGATACAGTACAGTAATTATATTCTAACAATTCTCTTTCTGGTTTTAGGAGCACAGCAAGTAGTCGGCTAGTTATGTTATAGTATAATTCCGCAAAAAAAATCAAATCTTTCTGCTTGACTTATGAAATGCTGAAAATTATAGCAATAATTATCAAAAGAGCGTTAGGAGTGTAAAATGCCCAATGAGCATAAACTTGACAAAGCAATACGGTATATTGAAGCTGGGCTTAAGACAAGACTGATTTTGGAAGACATCGCTGAACAGGCTAATATGTCAGCTTGGCACTTTCACCGTGTATTTTTGGCTTCCACAGGAATCACGGTAGGTGAATATATTCGCAAACGCAGGATGAGTGAAGCTGCAAAAGAACTAGTTTTTACAGAAAAGCCCATCAAGCAATTAGCAAGCGAGTATCAGTATGAATCTCAAGCAGCGTTTACAAGGTCTTTTATGGGGGTTTATAGAATCACTCCCGGTAAGTTAAGACGCCAATTGGGCCCTTTACAATATTTTAACGCGCTATTACCACAAACCAAAGGAGAAAAAATGCTTACACCTCAAATTAAGCACAAAGATGCTTTTCGCGTAGTTGGGATCGCTTGTCAAAATACTATGAAGAATAACAATATTCCTTCTTTATGGAATGAGTTTGACATAATGATTTGTGATAAAATTACAGAGTGTTTAAATCCTGGAACAGCTTTTGGAATCTGCTTCTATCAGGATCAGAGTGTTGTGAATGAAGATACACCTTTTACTTATCTTGCGGGAGTGGAATTTCCGTTAGAAAAAGCAGTTCCAGAAGGATTGGAATATAGAGATATTTCCGATGCCGATTATGCTGTATTTGAGCATTGTGGTTCATTGGATACTCTATCTCAAACATACAGTTTTATTTATAAAGAATGGTTACCGAATAGTGGTTTCCAGCGCAAAAAATCTGATGACTTTGAACTATACGATCATCGCTTTCAATTTGGGACAGAAAAATCTATTATGGAAATTTGGGTACCGATAGAAAAGTAATAACAAGTCAAAACAGATATTTCAGAGGTTTGGGAGATATATTAATGTTTCCCAAACCATTTATTTTTTAGTGTTTACAGAATTGCTAGTTCATATGTCAAGCCACAAAATTATAGTTGTAGCTTTTACGAGGGGCTTACGCCACCGTCGCTATCGTTAACAGTGTTTTAGCTTCTGGGCTATAAAGGTATAATTACATTCAATAAAAGACCCCTAAAATGTTCTTATCTCTATTCTATGCTTAGCAAGTACTGGGTAAATTCCTTATTGAATTTATTTTCGATATTCTTAGCCAGTACTTTTATGCTACGCGAGTTTGCTTCTTCAATTGTTGGTCCACCCTGTTCTGTTTTATCCACATAAGAGAAAAGTAAGTTATCTCCTTTCTTTAAGCTGATATTTATACGCAGGGGTTGATAAATCTGTTTTCCTATTGTTTTTTGCGGATCGGTTTCCAGGGTTGCCGATAATTCATATTCTGTATTTTCGGAAATTCCGTTTTCGCTAAACCCCAATTGGCGAATAACATTTCTGAGGGCGGTTTCCAGATAGGCAGATTCATCTCCTACAACGAGTATTTTAATTGGAATTTCTTTGGCAGTTTCAGCTCGCATGGCTTTCAATTCTTGCATTGAAAAAGCAGGGCGCAAAAATGAACCTGATTCACCAGCTAAAGCATTATAATAAACTAAAGCATTTTGGGTTGCATTATGTTTATCTATTGCCTGACACAATTTAGCAAAGCGGATAAGCGGGTCATCGGTCTTAAAAAGGCAATTGGCAATATAGTCCTCACTTTCCACAATTTCTTTTTCGTAAAGGGCTTGCACGGCGGTTTTATCTAAAGCCGCAAGGGCATAATAAGTTTTAGTTGTAGGATCTTGCCAAGTTGCTTTTATTTCGGTATATTTTAAAGTTCCTTCAGAAATGGCTTTTACGGAGGTCGTTATAGAGCTGTTTATTTGAGAGCCTGAAGCAGAATTTGATTCACTTTCCATACTTTTAGTAACAGCTGTAACCCTGGTTTCAAAAAAGCCTGCGATATTCTTTAAAGCGTCATTTTTTGCACTTTTGAGGTCATTAGCCATTCCTACTGAGCAAAGATAACGATGGGCAGGATATTGGGAATAGGGATCGGAGATCCAAACCGGTTTTTTACTTCCTGCAGATAGGTTGGAACAGATAAGTAGACACAAGGCAAGCAGGTAAAGAGTTTTTTTTAGCATAATAATATCCATATAGCGAAATTACAATCAGCAAGGGCTGCTATAAAGCTATGCTGCTTAGAATCTTTTGTTATAAAGCCAAGGGGGTTATTAGAACAAGCTTGCGGTAACATCTTCCGGAATATCAATGTTTTGGGTTTTAGCAATAGTGATAAATTCGCTGATAGTTTTCATCTGAGTGGTAAGCAAAGTTGGCAGTCCAACAACCACATTTGTGGCATAAGGGATATCTTTTACATAAAAAACAGCATCCAAACCCTTAGCATTTTTTGCTTCGTTAACAAACATTTTAGTGCTTTCCAAAACTATTTTTTCGCGGATAATGGAGCTAGTTAGAAAGATGAATCCGCTTAAAAAATATACTTTTTGCGATTCGCTTAATTGAGCTTTATTATTTTTTAGGTCTTCCAGTTTTGTTTTCATCGCTTCAGAAATTTCTGCTTCGCTGCCTTCCAAATTTCCTGAAAGAAGAGATTTCCCTTCTGCTTCCACTTTTACAAATTCCTGGCGCATCCCTAACGAAACAGCAATCATTTCTTCCGCTATTTTGGAATCAGCTCTGGCAATTTGATAGTTATGATTGATGATTTTGAAATTGGTAGTTTTGGGGGTTAGTAAAGCGGTGGCAAAAGATTCCAAGGAAAGCACAGGCAGCTTATTATAATATTCCGGATTTTCCAATTGAGCATCATCAAGATATAATTTTATCTCTACTTCCTTTTTTTTCTTTTTGGCATCCAGAGCTGTATGCAAAGAAAGCATTGAAAGCAGGATAGCGAGAATTAATAAGATTCTGGATAATCTCATATAATTCTTATGTTCAATTTCCAAGCTTTACGCGAAGCTGGTCAACTAAATCTTGGGAGGCATTTTTTGCAGCTTCAATTAAGGCATTAGTTTTGGCTACAGAAGGATTGGAGCCAATACCGCTAAACTGATAAGGTCCTGCACTGCATACTTTTACTGCAAATTTTTTGCGTAGGTCTAAAATATAGCCATTTACTTTTACATAAACCTTACTACCTCCAGAAACAGGATCAATTTCTTCTCTGCCAACATCTAACATTGCTACAGCTAGAAAATCTAAACCTGCTTCGCGAGCTATATCAGTAGCTTCTTTTTGGGTGGAAGAGGAGATTTCATTTAAGGCAGCAAAATCGTAGGCAAATTTTTCGGGTAAAATGCCTACTTCATAAGCGGGAACAACTTCAAAATTGGCTTTATTGAATATCTCGGTTACTTTTGTATCTATTTCCCCAGGGTTAAAAGTGCGGTAATAGATTCCCTCACTGGCATTTACTACAGATTGAGAATAAACCATAGAACCTTCTCGGGAGATACTTTTATCAATATTCACTTCAGCTTGGCTGCTTGTGCTTATTTTATTAGGGTCGGATAAATTGCTATCGGTATCTCCGCTGGTGGCAATTTTTCCTGAGGCAGAGACATCCGATTTGGTAGAAAGGTCTTTTTTAATAGTCTGTCCTTGGCTTTCTACAGCTGCAACTTCACGAGCTACATACACAAAGCTTAAATATGTTGGTTCAGCCATTTCCATTACATCTTTCATTTTTTGGTTAATTAGCAATTCCAGCTGAACATCGTCGATGGTAACTTCCAACAATTGTTCCCAAATGCCGTTTGTTTTGTTTCCTTCGTTTAAGTAATTTATTTCCAGGATGTAATTATCAATATTCTTTTCTATATCCGGCATCAGTTCGTTGACAAGTTCTCTTTTGCGTGTGTCTTTTTCGGAGGCGTATTTTTTAACAGCCAGAATTTTAGCATTATTAACAGCAGCTTTAATTTCTTCAGGTTTGGGCTTGTTCTTTTTGGTTTCTACAGTGGCTTTAACTTTCACTTTGACAGCTGCTTCCAGATAAGCTACCGAAAAGAGCATTGTAACGCTAAGCAATATAATAGTTAATAGTTTGCGCATTTTTTTAATATCCCCTTCATTAATTTTTTATCTTCTTTCAGTGTGGCGGGTATTTTGTCCGACAGCGTTAAAAGAAGAATTTCGTTGTAGTTATAAAACTCATTGCCGATTATTTGTCCGACAACGGTTTGTTTAGCAGCACCATTTTGAATAGTCTGTTTCCAGTATTCTTGATTAAACTCGGCATCGTAAATACGCATTTCTAATTCCACACCATAAAGATCAACTCTTTCTGCGGCAGTTTCTTTGTAAAGCTTTTTAAGAAAGCGTTTAACAGTGATATCTATATCGTAACTGGCAGCAGGGATAGTAAAATTCTGAATGCTGGCATCAGAAAAGGAAAGAGACATTTTGTATGATAAATTACTGCGAGAATAAGGTAAAACGGTTAAATTCATTTTAAAAGCAAGTGCCTCTGTTAAATGCTGAGCTACAATAGCGGCATAAGTTTCAATTTCTGGTTCTGTTTTATAAGAACCAAGAAACGGCAATGCTTCTTCCTGGAAATTCACATTGGCAACTTTGATAGTTAGCGAACCAGAAGAACGGATATAGATGTTTTTTTGATTACTCATCAGCTTCTGTAAAATGTAATTGGAATAAAGTTTTTTTATAGTTTGGATAATTGTTTGCTGATCGGGCTCTCCTTTGTAAAGATCAATATAAGTAACATTTATGGGATAGGACTGGAGAATAGTAAGATCCGCAAAATCCATTATAAAAACAGTGCAGCCCAAATTGTAAATTGCCTTGGTTTCATTATCGTAATATTCAAAAGCAACTTCTTCCCGGTTTAAAGCTATTGCCAGAGATAGGGTTGCCTTGGTTTGATTGTGAATATCTAATGTAAAATTACCTAGCTCGGAATTTGCAGAAAAATAGTCAAAAAAAAGCTTATCTAAATAGGATTGAGCGGAGGAACTATCCTGAAGCATTTTTTGAGTGTATGGATAGTTTTTGCTTATATCGGCATAAGCACCACTAAAACAAAAGCCAGCATATTTAACATCTTGATTGGCAAATAATAAACCTGCTGCCAGAGTGAATATGAACGCTATTTTTACATTTTTTCGCATACCTATATTTTTAACCATCCCCTATAAGTACATCTTTCTTTAAATTTTCCTATAGTTTATTCTGCTATTTCTGTCAAGAAAAAGATGTTTAGATAACTTCAGCAGATATTTTTTAGCCCCAGAAAACACCGAATAAGGTAAAGCCTATAAATTAGATTATAACTTTAAGCTCCCACACTACAAACTAACAACTTTTATAGTTACCGCAAATATAAATCCTCACCGCCAAACACAAGATAGAGATGTTCATAAGATATTTGGGCAGTGATAACTCCCTTGTTATAAATATTCTTTATAGATAATGATCTTAGCAGCGTATTGTTTATGAAGTTCAGCCAAATGCCTAATCAGCAAGTATTCTTTTTCAATTTGTTGGACGCGGGCATACAAAGAATCTTTAATTTCTTCGAAGGGGATATAATCTTTTTCGCTATGACCTGTTTTCAACAGGATGTGATAGCCATATTTAGAAGGGAAAGGCTGGCTAATTTCGCCAACTTTTAAAGCAAAGGCAACTTCCTCAATTTCGGGAATCATTATTCCTCTGGAGAACCATCCCAAATCACCACAGGAGGAATTACTAAGACAATCGGAATATTCTTTACAGTAGTAGCCAAAGTCCTCCGCGTTATGTATTTTTTTGCGGATCTCTTCTGCCAGGGCTTTTGCATCTTTTTTCGTGTTACTGATCAGGATATGTGAACAGCGAACCTGCTCTGCTTTCAAAAAATACTCCTTTTGTTCGTCGTAGAATTCTTTTACTTTGTCCTTAGTAACAGGAGTATCATGCGAGAAGAAGCTATTTATATATTTGTTTATCATCAATCGTTCTTTTAAGAGGTTTTCCATCTCTTTGGGGGTGAGCTGATCTAAGGAAGTGCTCCACAGGTCTAAGGGATTTTCTTCATCTAAGAGTTCCCAAATTGCTTTATCGTATTCGGCATCGCTGATTGTGATTCCTGATTCTATAGCTTTATAAAGCAAGAGGTATCTATCAATTAAACGTTTAAGCGCATTTTGCAGGCATTCTTTCCGTTCTGTAATACTAACTTTGGCACATTCGCGTTCTAAATCCTGTTCGCTTATCTCAAATTCAAATACTTTCGCTACTATTGGCATTTTTCTTTTTTAGACCTTCCTTAATCTTGGTGACTATATTGTATAGTATAATCGAAGAAGAGTCAATTGTCAAATCGAAAGTGTATTTACGATACCAAGTTACCTGTCTTTTTGCATAGTTGCGTTGATGTTGAGCTGCAATAATTGCACAATCCTCTATGCTTGCTTCTTCTCTAAAATAGGGCAGAAACTCTTTATAGCCAAGGCATTGGAGTCCTGGTGAGTGATCTGTATAACCCATTGTAAAGAGGTTTTCAATTTCTTGCAGTAAGCCCTCGGCAAGCATTTTTTCCATTCGTTCATTAATTCGTGTATATAGTTGGGGACGGGGCATATCGATCAAAATTCGGAAGGCATTATATTTTCCAGTTTCTTTTTGCTTGCGCCAGTGTTCAGAAAGGGGAATTCCCGTTCCTGAAAAAACTTCCAAGCCTCGCAAAATTCTTTGTGTGTCATTTTCACTGATCTTAGAGGCAAATTCTGGGTCTATATTTAGCAGCTCGGAATATAGAGAGGTAAGTCCCTCTTCCTTAAGGCGTTGCTTTAAATCGTATCTTATTTTTGTGGGTAAGGGAGGCAGGGTAAAAAGCCCATTTAATAATGCCTTTATATATAAACCCGTTCCTCCACAGATTATTGGTATTTTGCCTTCAGAATGCAGCGAAGTGATTATTTTTTCTGCGTCGGCTGCAAAAGAACCGGCATTATAGGTTTCGTCGGGATTGATAATATCAAGCAGGTGATGTTTTGCTCGTTGTTGTTCAGCTTTAGCAACTTTTGCAGTTCCAATATCCAGATAGCGATAGACCTGTCTGGAATCGGCAGAAATGATTTCTGTGCATAATGATTCAGCTAATGCAATAGCTAATGCAGATTTCCCAGAAGCGGTTGCCCCTTCGATAGTGATAACAGGAATCATACTATGCGTTTAAACTTTTTCTCGAAATCGGAGACCGGTATTTTAAGAATCAAGGGTCTGCCATGGGGACAAAAATAGGGAAGCTTACAAGCAAAGAGATCATTAATTAAATTCAACATTTCCTTGCGGGTGAGTTTATGATTGGCTTTTATAGCAGCTTTACAAGCAATTGATTTTGCCAGACCTTCTTTGAAATCGGTAGCAATTTCCATCTCCTGTTCCAGTTGTTTCAGAATCTCGATAAATATCTGGCCACTGGCAAAATCGGATAACTCAGCAGGAATTTCTTCAATCACGATAGAATCACCACTGAATTTCTTTAGGGTGAAACCTACCTTTTCAAGCAGTTCCAGATTTTCTTCTACCAGCTCTTTAATATCAGATGCAATATAGGGAGGTATATCAATAACCAGAGGAATAATTAATTTTTGACGCATAGCGGGGGCTCCTCCGGTACGCTGTAAAAGTTTCTCATAGATTATTCTTTCGTGAGCGGCATGCTGATCAATAATAACTAAGCCATCTTCTACTTGAATAAAAATATAGGTATTATGAAACTGCCAGGGATTGATATAGTCCTCTTCATTTTTCAGCAGGATATCGTATTTAAGTTTATCATTAGGCTGGTCAGCGAAAATTTCCAGAATTTCATCGGATTCTTTTCCCGGATTAAAGATCGGGATATCTTTTTGGGCAGTTGGGCTTGATTCGCTGGTAAAAATATCATCCTGAAATAATGCTCCAAATTCCTTTTTATAGGCAGAAAACTTAGGAACTTCGATATTACTAACAAAGACATCGCGCTCTAAAGAAGTTACTTTTGTACCCTGTACTCCACCGCGAAATTTACTGCGGGCGCTGGCAAATTTACTATCTTCATAAGCTCGTAAAGCCTTAGTTAAAGTTTCCAAAACCAGAGTATGTACTAAATTATTTTCCCTAAAGCGCACTTCCAACTTGGCAGGATGAACATTTACATCTATCTGTTCAGGAGGTACTTCCAAAAAAACTATATAGGGCGGAGTAGTTCCTTTTTGCCAAGCGCGGGTTTTTAAAATAAAAGGTTCATAGGCAGCTTTAATAGCATGGCGAACAGTTTTATCAAAAATATAGCGTCCATTAATAAAGGTATATTGGGCATCAATTAATCTATTAGATCTGTCTTCCAGACCGAAGATATAACCGCTTATAGAATAGTTGTTATCTTTACCTTCCACAGGGATCACATCATCTTCAAAAAATCCGATGCCAAAGACCTCTTCAATTCGCTGTTTTCTATCTACACAAGCAATGTAATTCAGCTTTTCTTTATCATCCATCACCAGGCGAAAACTTATTTCAGGATATACTAATGCTTGATAATGAATATACTTAAGGATATGCCTGGCTTCCACTGGAGAGGTTTTTAAAAATTTCCGCCTCGCAGGAAGGTCTTTAAATAATCCACGAATAGTGATTGCTGTTCCAATATTAGCCGAGGTTTTAGTTACATTAATTAACTTACCATTAGTAAATTCTACAATTGTGGCCATTTCATCTTCAGCGGTACGGGTAACTAAATGTAATCTGGAAACAGAAGCAATTGAAGGTAGCGCTTCACCTCTAAAACCTAATGAACCAATATGTGTGATATCATCCACGGTTTTTATTTTACTGGTGGAATGGCGTTCAAAAGCCAAAACAGCATCGTCTGGATTCATTCCACAGCCGTTATCTATTACGCGGATAAGGTCTTTACCACCATTTTCGATAACTACAATAATATTATTAGCACCAGCATCAATAGCATTTTCCACAAGTTCTTTTACAACCGAAGCCGGACGTTCAATAACTTCGCCTGCAGCGATTTTATTGCTAACATCTTCAGAAAGGATATGAATATTATTCACTTTTGTTCCTCAATAACGGAATATACTGCCATCAGTAAATTCTCTGATTATAGAATTGTAGGGTACAAGTGTATCAGCAATATCTTTACAACTGGCAATTAAACTGGAAAGACGTTTTGCTTCCATATAGGCAGAAGAAGAAGGAGAAACTCCCAACAGCAATTTCCAGGCATATTTACGAATTACTCCAATTTCATAAGTTAAGCTGCTGTTAAACATATAGTCAGCATTTTCCTGGTAAGGGAAAATGTATTTATCTTCACCATCGCGTACATCCTGCCAGCGCATTAAGGTTTCTTCTGCACTATAACCTCTATAACGATGATCGCGAATTATTCTTCTTAACAATCGGCAATCAGTTGTAGATATTCGATTATGATTATCGATATTCAATTGATTGAGCGCACTAACATATATTTTCAATTTACGGTTGGCAGGAATGGAAGCAGTAAGAATTTCGTTTAAACCATGAATACCTTCCATCACAATTATGCTGTTAGAACCAAGTTTTACAAAAGTATTGCTGCGCCTACGAATCCCTCGCGTAAAATCATAGCGGGGCAATTCAATTTGTTCGCCATCCAGCAATTGATTCATCTGCATATTCAGATATTCCAAATCCATAGCATATATGGTTTCAAAGTCATATTCACCATTGGGTTTGCGGGGAGTTTTTGTTCTCGGCAGAAAATAATCATCCATTCCAATAACTACAGGTTTAGCTTTACAGGCTTGAAGCTGAACTCCCAACCTTTTGGCAAAGGTGGTTTTACCCGAAGAAGAGGGACCGGCAATAAGGATTAGTTTCACTTCTTTTTGGGTAACAATATCGGCAGCGATTTCTGCTATTTTTTTCTCGTGTAGAGCTTCTTCCACTTGAATAAATTCCGAGATTTCATAGTGGTCTATCAATTTATTGATGTCTATTATATTATGAACGCGTAATATATCCAGCCATTTATCGTGTTCCTGATGCCTGGCAAATAATTTATACGGAAGCTGAAAAGTAGGAATTTCCATATTTTCATCTTTGGAGGGAAAGCGTAAAATAAAACCGGGAGAATGATATACAATATCAAAGTTCTTGATTTTTCCGGTTCTATCGGTTAGCGGATGATTATAGCAGTCATAATATTTCCCGCAGCGATAAAGTTCCACATTTTCCTGATAGTGGTATTTGATATTTTTGATAACATCATTGCGGCCTAAAGCACTAAAAATATCCAATGCTTCATCTGTCTTAACTGTTATCTTTTCTATGGGTAGATTATTTTCCACAATGTTTTGCATTTCTGCTATTAGGCGACTGCAATCCTCTTCGGTAAAAGTCTGCGAATTAAAAACTTCGCAAAAAACACCGTCTGCAATAGAATGTTCTACTACTAAAGATGGTTCCGTTCCCATCAATGTATGCAATGCCTTGCACATAATAAAAATTGTGCTGTCCTGATAAATTCGATAACCTTCAGGATGAAGATAAGTGATACAATCTATTAGTGTTTCCCTATCGGGGATGTAATCTTCATTGACATATTCCCGATGGTTTATTTTGTAGGACAATATTTGTGATCTGTCTATATGAGTTCTTTTTAGTATCTCTGTAAGTGGAAGGGGTTTATCCACCTCGATAAGTGAATGTTTGATTCCGTTTAAGCGAATGTCTAATATCATCTTTTTTCCCTGTTATTCCCATTGCTAATGGGGAATTATAATAGTCATTTTTATCATACCAAGTATTTAAAAACAAAAAATTAGTCAAGTGATATAGAGGAGAGAGAGCAAATGACAAGTATAACGAAAAAACAGTATCTGCGTAGAGAAACAGGACGCCTGATAGGAATTATCTTTGCCTCCGTTTTCTTTGCTATGGGTTATTCCTGGTTTTTATTACCATATAATATGGCTCCCGGAGGAGTGGGGGGGTTATCTCAAATTTTGTATTACTTTTTTGGCATACCCAATGGGGTATCTATGATTCTAATAAACATACCACTGTTTATAGTAAGCTTTATCTTTATAGGTAAGTCCTTTGGCAGTAAAAGTTTATATGGAATGTTTGTGAGCGCTATTATGACCGACTTCCTAAGCTTTTCATCTCTTCATAAAATAGGTATAATTAAAGATTTAACACCCTACACACATATTTTAAATGGGCGTAAAATTTATGCTATGCTTCCTCCAGAAGATATGCTTTTAAGCGCAATTGCAGGTAGTGTGCTACTTGGGATTGGATTGGGACTTATTTTTCGGTTTAGAGGTTCTACAGGAGGAACCGATATTCCTGTAGCACTTATTAAACAAAAGGCAAATCTTTCAATTGGGACAGGTTATTACATTGTAGAAACTGGAATTATTCTTCTGGTAGCCATTGTGCTTAAATCACCTAAACTGCTTATCTGGGGCTATTTAAATCTGTTTATTACTACAAAAATAACCGATTTAGTTAGTGAGGGACTTCCTTATATTAAGGGAGCTTATATTATCTCCGAAGCAGTAGATGAAATTAGTAAAGAAGTATTTGAAAAACTCGAGCGGGGGGCAACATTTATAAATGGAGTTAGTGGTTATCATCAAAGAGATATAAAGATACTTTTTGTAGTGCTAAACAGACGCCAGGTTCCACAATTAACTGATATCGTTAAAGATAATGATCCTGATGCCTTTATGATTATTATGGATGTATATGATGTTTTGGGATATGGATTTAAGTCTCGCAGCATAAATTTAAGCGAATAATCCTGATCATCACCCATCCTCCACTTATGATTGTTTAATGAGAATAGGATGGGTGGCTATTAATTTAGGTCTATACATAATTTCCTTGTAGACCACTCAGATATAACTCGTCATCTACCTAACCTTCACTCCTCCCCAACGACGGTTTGAGGACGGGAGGAGGAGGAGAGGAAGATGAGAGGAGGATGGGTTGTTTGTTTGAATCATCTTGAAAATAGTGGACTGAATTTAAGGAGAAGGATATGCGCAAAAAGTCTACTTAACAGGATGCATATTCAGGATAGCGATGCCTTTGAACCTAAAGTTGCTTATATATCTGTAATCCGTGTAATCTTCGTGAACTTATTCTAAAATCCTTGTTCTTAAAATGCAAATCTGCATAATCGGCGTAATCTGCGTGAACTTATTCTAAAATCCTTGTTCTTAAAATGCAAATCTGTGTAATCCGTGTAATCAGTGAGAGGATATTTTTTTCGGTGGCCTCGGTGGCTTATAAATAAATCCTCTTAATCCTAAAATCCTTAAATCCTTGTTTCTAAAATCTAACCCTTAAATCCTTGTTTCTAAAGCTCAAATCTGTCGTCCCGCTGGGACTTTTATTAGGCATTCTTTTTATCGCCGGGTTAAAAACCCGTCGTTAGTATGTATCGTTCCTAGCGGAACTTTAAAGAAGAAATCCTCCAAATCCTAAAATCCTTAAATCCTTGTTTCTAAAATCTAACCCTAAAATCCTTGTTTCTTAAAGCAAATCTGCCCAAACAAATCCTTGATCAGAATCCACTTTATAAATTATAATTTTCAATTTATCTGTTAATGGGTAGCTTTCGCATTTTGCAGATATAACAAAACCCCAGGGGATAAGCTCAAACCGCAAAAAGCCATTGCGTCCATCTCTGAAATAAGCATCCAGTGGGGTGTTTAGGTAGTTTTGTTTTAAAAATTCCAGCACCCAATAATGTTCACTCTTATGAGCTGTTTCTTTTAAGTAGAGCAGGGTTTTTTCGATGCGGGGGATGTCATTTTCCAGTTCTTCATTGCTAAAAGGTTTTGTTTTCCCTTTCAGGTTTGCTAAGATTTGGGTTTGATTTATTAAATCTACATACCGGCGGATTGGGGAAGTTGTATGCATATAGGCTTTAACGCCGATTCCGGGATGAAATTGTGGGGAAGTGGAAAGATAAGCCTGGCTGATAACAAGATTAGTATTCAGGGTTTCAATGTGATTTATATTACGATAGATAATAGGGATATTTTCTTGAACTGAGTAAGCTGCCAAAGAGGAATTATATACAATCATAAGTTCTTCAACCATTTTTCTGGCTGGACTTTGAGTATCGATACATTTAACTGCCAAGCCCTTTTTAGTGGATACAATATAATAGTAATATCGTTGTTCTTCGGGAACTGAGTTTGCTTCTCTTTTTTCTGCTAAGGTTTTGCTAAATTTGAATAGGGTTGCAAAGGGTTCTTGTGCAATATGCTTATCTACTTCAGGATAACTATAATTAGCAGAGATAGTTATCTTCTTTCTGGCTATTTCGGTGCGTTGGATATTAAAGTTACTATCCAGCCATAAAGTTAAAGCTATTACAGGTCTTAGTTCATTTTTTAGCAAACAGAGTTCTTTTTCTGAATGCTGTTGAGGAAATAAAGGGATAATGGCGTTCGCTGTATATAATGAAGAAACTCTCTTTTTTGCTTCTGCGAACAAGGCTCCTTGAAAATTTAGCCGTTCTGAAACAGAGCTTACATAAATTCCTACCTTCCAGAAAGAGCCATCTTTGGCAATACTGAGGGCATCGTCAAAATCTTTGGTGGATTCATCATCAATGCAAAAAGCAGTTTCTTCCGGATCAGAATTTTGGATCGGGAGTAATTTTTCATTATTTAAAAGGGTTGAAAAGCCGATGGGGATCCCTGCATTAGAAATAATAGGATCTATGTAATATGGAGTTTCACCGCAAGCTTTACGAAATTGCAGAATTGCTTGTTCTGGTGTATGATGAGGATAATTGGCCAAAATCAATTCTAGTAACTTTTTATTTTTTTTATCCGATTGCAGTTCCGGTAAGGCACAAAAAAGCTGATGTTGATTTTTGATACTAAGTTCAGAACCCTTGAACCAGGCATTAACTTCCTGCAAAAAAAGCTCTTCTTCTTCCTGTTCTTTTTGTTGAATTTGGAATAGAGCTATCTCTTCTGTTGTTTTCAAACGATATTTATGCTTTTTACATTTGATATGTTCGGGGTGTGCTCGTAGAAATTTATATAGGGCAAAAATCTCTACATCAGATTGCAGTTTAAGTTCTTCCACTATTTCCACTAAAGTATATTCTCGGTCTGCTAAGAAGCTGAAATCGGTCTTTTCAAACTGCTCAGCTTGTTCATTTACTTCGGATACAAAGGTAACTATGTTTTTGTTGGGAAGTGTTTCTTTACCTGTTAAAATAAAACGCGTATTACTCAAAATTGTAGTTGTTCCATCTTCTGTAAGAATTTCGGAATAACTATCTTTTGTAGCAGTTACAAAGCCAAACCTCAGAATTCCCTTATTAAAATAGGCAACAAAAGTATAAAGTGGAATATCTACCAATCTTTCTTTCTCACTAATTTTCTGGCGCCCCAGAGATGAGTCGAACATCCGACCAACGGTTTAGGAAACCGCTGCTCTATCCACTGAGCTACTGGGGCGCTTTTATTGTTCACCAATCTGGTAAGAGCCTTTTTTTGTCAAGTTTACATTGACAAGCTATCCCTTCACAGAAAAAGTGAATGCACTTTAGGATCATAAGATTAAGATACATAAAATAAGGAAAAACAGGTAAACAAAAAATGAAAGTAGCAATCGTTGGCGCAACGGGTGAAGTTGGCAGAATGATGATTACCTGCCTGGAAGAAAGCAATTTAAAGGTGTCAGAATTAGATTTATTTGCTTCATATCGCTCTGCAGGTACAATTTTATATTACACTGATCAACCACTTACAGTTCAAGAACTGAAAGAAGATTCTCTGCTAACACATTATGACTATGTTCTTTTTTCTGCAGGTGCAGGAGTTGCTAAAAACTATGCTCCGATTGCAGCTCAGACCTCTGAATTGGTAATAGATAACTCTTCTGGCTTCAGACAGGAATCAGATATTCCTCTGGTTGTCCCACAAGTAAATGGAGAATTGCTTATTGGTTATAATGGTATTGTGGCCAATCCTAATTGTTCTACAATTCAGATTATTTTGCCCTTGGCGGTGTTGGATAAGCTCTTTAATTTAAATAAGTTAATTGTTTCTACTTATCAATCAGTTTCTGGAAGCGGACATCAGGGAATTGAAACTTTGATGAAACAACGCAAAGGCACAACTGATAAAGGAATATATCCGCAAATAATAGATTTGAATGTAATTCCACAAATTGGTGGTTTTCTGGATAGTGGCTATTGCCAAGAAGAAGAAAAAATGCATTTTGAAAGCCGTAAGATACTATCTAAATGGGATTTAGCTGTATGTGCTACTACTGTTCGGGTGCCAGTTGTTTATGGACACAGTGCTTCTGTTTATGCCGAATTTGAAGATGCAGTAGATATAAAGGCTGCAGAAACAGCTTTACAGAATGCACCTGGAATTGTCTATTATCCAAATACTTATATGACGCCTTTGGATTTGGGCTCTTCCAATGATTCACACACTTGCCGTTTACGGTTAGGGACGGATGATAAGTCCTTAGCTTTTTGGAATGTGGGTCATAATGTGCGTTTGGGAGCTGCTGCTAATGCTGTGGAAATTCTAAAAACGCATGCAAAATATTCGGGTAAGCTTTGATGATTGATATAATTGAGCTGCGTCATAACTTACATCGGATTCCTGAGCTAGCATTTAGAGAATTCAAAACACAAGCGCTGCTGGAAGATAGTATTTTAAAGATTCTGCAAAATCAACCGGAAAATATCTGGAAATTGCATTATTTTAAAAACAGCACTGGCTTGCTTTTGGAATACACTTGTGCAAAAACACCCTATCTATTATTCAGAGCGGATATGGATGGCTTACCGATTACAGAAAATACAGGTGTACCTTATACTTCAGAACATCCTGGTTTTATGCATGCTTGTGGGCATGATGTTCATTTAAGTGTTTTGATGGGGCTAATTCAAGTTGTAACAGAAACCCAGCCTCAGCGAAATTTGCTCTTTCTTTTCCAGCCAGCAGAAGAAGGAGAAGGAGGAGCAAAAAGAGTTTTGGAAGAAGGCCTAATTCAAAAGTTTGATATTGAAGCTGCCTTTGCTTTTCATATAGCAAGTGAATTGCCCGTTGGAACTGTTTCGGCTAAAGAAGGTATCTTTTTTGCCATTCCTCAGGAATTTGATGTTTGTTTTTATGGCAAAGCAGCTCATATCGCTTTTCCAGAAAAAGGGATAAATGCTCTAAAAGCAGGAATTATGTTTATGAATGTAGTGGAAGAACGCTTATCTGAACTTCAGAAACAGGAAAAAATGATCTTCCATATCGGCAAAATGAGCTCGGGAACAATTCGTAATATTATTGCCGATAAGTGTATTCTGGAAGGAACACATCGCTCGCTTTCCAGAAAAACCTGCCAAAAAATTAATAACATCCTAAAAGAAACTGCAGAATTTGTAGAAAAACAAACTAATACAAAGAGTGAAGTGAAATACCTCGTCTCCTACGATCCGGTAATTAATAACGCAAATTTAGTTAAACGCCTCCAGGAAATATGCAGTAGCAAAAAAATTGAATTTATCCCTGCAGAAACTGCTATGACAGGTGAAGATTTTGGCTTTTTTACTACTCTTTATCCCTCATTGCTTTTCTGGCTGGGAAGCGGATGCGATTATCCCTTACATTCGGATAAATTTTTACCTCGAGATGAAAGCGTAGAAGTTGGAATAAGGATTATGAGCGCTTTCTTGAAAAGATAATACCTCTCTCACAGATTGAACTATCGAAACAAGGATTTAGAGGATTTTAGATATTTAGCCACCGAGATCACCGAACTACGAACTTTGAACTACGAACTTTGAACTACGAACTTTGAACTACGAACTTTGAACTACGAACTTTGAACTACGAACTTTGAACTACGAACTTTGAACTACAAACTTTGAACTAAGTACTTTTGCTTTTCCAAAAACAGAAGTCCTCACTGCTAAACAACCTACAGGATAGGTAAGGGTTGTTTGAACAGTGAGGACTTCTAACTTTCGCTATTGATTGTTTCTAACTTATATTATACTCAATTTCCTTTGTTAGCATATACTAGGTTATTTCATCAGCAGCATTTTTCTGGTTGCTTGATAGGTTCCACTTTCCAGACGATATAAATACACTCCGGAGGAAACATTGCGTCCATTTTCATCTTTTCCATTCCATACAACATTATGTATTCCAGGATTCATATCCTCGTTTACCAGGTGGTTAACAAGTTGTCCTTTCATATTATAGATGTTCAAAGTTGTTCTTCCTGGCTTGGACAAAGTGAAGGATATATTAGTGGAAGGATTAAACGGATTAGGATAGTTATTATTCAATTTAGTTACAAGGGATGGTATTTCATTATCTGAAACATCTTCAAAGGGGAAGGGTATATTTATAAATTGGCTGGGAGTTCCATCCACATTGAAGAACTTCACTACAATGTAATATACATAAGTTCCTTCTAAAGAAAGAACTTCATGATAGGTGGTTTCTTCAGATTCTTGAACCAGATAGAACTGATCCGTATTGAATTTACGATATACTTTATAGCCAACTACGGGTAGAACTGTATCCTCTGGAGGTGTCCAATAGATATAAAGTTCCCCTGTTTCGTTATTTCCTGAATAATATATGTTTTGTGGGCGAGGTAAATCAATCAAGGTAAATTCAGTATAGTGGTCAGGATTACTGGAAGAGATGATGACTGAAGTGATCGAAGATGATTGATGATAGGGCATACTTGCCGTTACAGAATGAATGCCATAAGGTAAGAGAAGGATAAAATTACCTTCAGAATCGGGATGACTAGTAAGGCGAAGGTTAGATTTTAGGGTTGCCAGAGAAGGATCAAGCCCAGAAGTTGGATATATAATTCCATATAAATAGCCTGTTTTGAGATCTACGCCGCTAATCTTAAAATCATCAATAAACCATCCAGAACCACTTGTTGATCCATCAGAGCCAAAACGGAAACGGAATATTACGGTTTGTCCTGCATACTGTGAAAGATTAAATGTTGCTGTCTGCCAACCACCTGAATTTCCTGTCCAACCTTGATCTCCACTTAGTCCATTTAGGCTATTACCGTTATAATTCGTAGTGGGATAAATTAAACTCCAAGAATTCCCATTATTGGTAGAAATAGCTACATTACCACCATCATATCCATATTCGCAAATGTAATTATGCATAAATTGCAGCTGACTGTTTTCTGCCAACAGATATTGTGGTGTGTAAAGATTGTAGGTTACTAAATCAGGATAGCTTCCGCTTAAATTGGTAGCCCAAACTTTTGTTCCGGAAAAGGGGGATACCTGTGTTGGAATTCCCCAAGTCCATCCTGTCTCAGATATAAAGATGCCATTATTCAAATCAAAATCCTCATACACAATAGGATTATTATACTGAATATTGAAGGCTGTGCTTGTAGCACTTCCATTTCCTGCTGTAGCATTAAAGAGAAATGGAATCTGGGTAATTGAAGCATCCAGCATAGAAGTATCTATTGTATATGTAGTTTGATAGATATCATTGGGACCAATCTTATCCAGTAAAACAATAGGATTTTCAATAACCAACTCTGGAATAGTGCTGCTTAAAGTTGCTTGAATGTTTGTAGCATCTACTGCAGCAGTATTTTCCAGATTAATTACTAAGTTGAAAGATTCTCCAAGGCTAACAGTGCCATTAAAATCACTCAAGTGATCATCCACAAAATGGGAATGATAATTTAAAGAGGAAGCAGAGACCTGAAAACTGAAATTACGGCTCCATTCTAAATCGCCAGAAGTAAGCAAGAGATTGAAGTATATAACATTACCATTGGGACAGGAACCAGATATTGTGAAGGTGTAAGGTTGTCTATTTACACCATAAAATCCAGGTTCGATAGGATAATAACTCGCAATGGCATTATTGATAGTAACATATTCACTTGTGGTGCTAAGATGTCCAACTATGTTTTCTGCAATAAGGTTACCAGTATTTTTAATTTTCACACCCAGATCTATTAATTCTCCCGGCTCGCAAATTCCATTCATATTGGGGTCGTTCACATAAGTTGCTTCCAGAATTAAATGAGCAGCTTCATGATAGACGGGAATATTAGTAATAAATAGTGCTTTACCATTACTTAAGGGTGCAGCAGCTGTGGGATAGGTATTATTGAAGGTATATTCTAAACCAACTTTCCCTGTATGATCTTCAATACCGATAGTGCAATAGTTTCCATGTCTGTTTCCGGATTGAGAATCTACATTGTTAAAGGTATGATACTGGAATTTTATTGGTCCATCACCCAAACTTGTAGGATATGCAGCTTGGTCATATAAAATACATTGGAAGTTTTCTACAGAACTACCGTCTTTTCCATTTATCATATTATGCCATTCTATTATGAAGCAATGGCTATATCTATCAAACCAGGTATAAATTCCACTGCCTGAACCAGTTGCCAAATCATCCCAAAATGGGGCAATCATAGGATTGGGCCCCATAGGACCAGGTAGGCGGTAATTTCTAAATTCAGCATTCTCAGTAGCTCCCATAGCAATAAAACCATTGGAACAGATAGTTATTTGATCGTAAAGCTGACCATAGAACTGGAAGGGGAAAGGCAAAGCCACAATTTCTAAGGCATCAGAGCCAACTTGGTCGCCTTCATTACTACCGCTGTGACCATCTGATATAGCTACTGCAGTTCCCAAACCTCCTTCAGAAGGAGAAATTCCATGCCAATCATAGGTAGCTACAAATTCGTAGGCGGTATCAGTCCAATCGTATATTACATAACCATAAGTATCAGGACCAAGAGGATCGTGTTGAGTAACTAGGCCTACTGTAAAAGTGAATGGGATATATTGTTCAAATCCATCATTATTATATAGCTTTAACTTCATCGGGATAAGCATCCCTGGTAAAACCTGCAAACGAGCAATAAGAGAAAAACGATCTACTCCACAGGTTACTGAAATTCCTGTTGGCAGAGTTCCAAAATCAGCATTAGCGTCTACAACACCCACTAAATCGTTTAAAGTGTATAAAGTAGCCATAACATTCTCTACGGGAACGGTTCCAACATTCTTAACTGTAATACTGAATTCAGCGGTTTCTCCTGGGTCAAGATGTTGATTATTTTCGTCTATAACAAGGTAGGAAACAAATTCCATAAAAGGAGCTTCCACTTGAATATATTCTGAGATGTGATAATTAGTAGAATTGGAATCGGTAAGATCCAGGTATAGTCGTAACATTGTTTGGTGGGGAGCATTTTGGGCAATATTAATTACTATAGGAGTAGTATTGATTCCTAATTGTCCCCCAGGAATATCAGAATAGTTAATTGATGGATTAACAATAGTAATATAGGGGCTGTTAGAACTGATAGTTCCGCTAATTCCACTAATAGCATCAGTTCCTGTATTCACTAAGCCAAAAAGGAGTTCGATAGTTTCACCGCTACCGGCAATTCCATTTCCATTACCCTGTGAGGGAGAAATATCATCATCATCGATAGCTATAGTTCCTGGAACCAAAGTAGGGATATTTATCACAGGGATTATAAGCTGCTTGGGTTTGAAATTATGCGTGCTAATTGTTAAAGTTGCCTCGCCGGCAATCATATTGGAGGGGAGCACTAAAATGACGGTTCCATCTATGCCTGTATAACCGCGAGCGATAATCATACCCCCCATATTTAAAACTACAGCAGCTCCTTCTACAGGATTTCCCACACTATCATGAACTGCTACATCGTATAAACTTAATCCCAAAGGAATTGAACTTTCACAGGTTACATTAAAGTGATTTGGAATACCAGTAAAAACTTCCATTGTAGGATCACCCATTAAATTACACCAGGCGGCAAATTTAACTGCATTTGCTGGAGAGGAAACTCCAAATAGTTGATTCAAATAGAGCCGCCCATTTAATAATGCTTCACCCATAGTGCGCATATCAGAGGCAAATATTCCGGAAAAAATTCCGCCGTGTACAGCATTATTAAAAGTAGTATGAGTGCTGGAAGTACACATTCCAATTCCAGTTACGGCACCCTTAGGAGCTGCAGTTGTTCCGTATCTAACAAAAGCTTCTACTTCTCCTGCTGAATCATAATTATTCGAGCCGCAAGTTATATTTACAGTATGAAAAAGTTTATAACCATTAAAAAGAGAGGATTCATTGGGAGGAACCCAATCTATATAACCCCTGAAACTATAGAAACCAACTCCTTGATTAAGAGCCTGATTGATTACCGTATAATTCGGAGAAGAACCATAATCTTCTACATAACTATAATTGGGATTTACGAATGAGCTCATTTCCTTTATATATTTATGAATATACATTGTAGAAATGCCAGAAGGAGAATTATCTCCAGAAAGCATCATTCTATTCAGCCAGCTGGCTGTATCCAGATTTATATCTCTTTCGTAAAGGTATATTTTATTTAGCACCACCAGAAACTGAGAGAGATTTTCTACCGAAATACGGCCTATAAAACAATCTCCCAATTGATCGCTTCCTGCTAAAAAAGTATAATTATAGTCTGTTGCTCCACCCGATTCCGTGAAAGCAGGAATTGTATAGCTTCCTGATGTATCACCAATTAAGACTACAAAATCAGGACGGGTTGCAGGATTGTTATATTTATTTTGGATATAGTTTTTAATGGAGGTAGTTGAGTTTCCAGCTTCACTGGTAGCTGTGCTGGCCACCATTACATCTGCACCTTTCTGTTTTTTCCATAGAACATAACCATTTAAGGCATCTGTAAAGTTCGGATCGGTATTTGTGCCGTAAATAATCAAATAACGGGGTGGGGTTTGTGCTACTACAGCATCACGGTAATCAGCATAGTTTAAAATCATAGAGTTGTATATGTTATCAAAGCTTGCTGATATATTTTCCGGTTCACAAAGTAGTTCATTTATTCCCGGTTCATTTGTAAAATTAAGGCGGAATTGGATATTCTGATTAACGGTAAGTTCACCAGTTTGAGCATTATAAGAGAAGGGATTTATTTTAATATTAATTATTCGGAAGTCCCTTAAAATAAAAGGTGCGCTAACATCAATCAAGCTTTCGGGATAGTTACTTCCACTCCCATTGTAATAATCACTATTTAAAACGAATCCTTTAGGGCTTTCCAAATTATTGCCCTGCTGTACAGGATAAGGTAAAAAATTGGGAATAACGGTTTGCTGCGTAGATAATACCTCAATATTAACCCCTCCTCTATGAGGAATAGCAATATAGGTACAAACTGAAGGTAATTCTGGCATACCTGGTTCCATAAGAGTTCCGGAAAGAGGTAGCATTATTTTATGATAAACCGTCTCTCCATAAGTTTCTTCCTGAACAGAATATTCCGGAAGGACAAAATTTACCCGCATATTGGAGTCGTTTCTGGCTCCTAAGGCAAAGGCAGAATTTAAGTTTGGAGGTTGATTAAAATCGTAAGCATTGGCAAACATTGAACCTGCAGCCAAGATTGTTAGCAATAAGGTGATAATTTTCTTCATCGGACTTCCTTTAGATAAATTAGGATCTTTGCTCTATAATAAAAGCAATAATTATTCCAAGTTCATTACAGATTATAATATAACATCATTTCATATGGATGAGGGCGAGCTGAAACTGCATCATTTTCTTTCAGCTTCAAATTGATATGGCTTTCTATTAGTTCTTTGTTAAAAACATCTCCTTCCAGCAGGAATTGATGATCTACTTTCAAGGCTTGCATTGCTTCTTCCAGATTGGCTGGAATTGAAAGTAGAGTAGCTTTTTTCTCTTCGCTCCAGGCAAAGACATTATCATCAAACGGTCCAAAATTATACTTACCAGGGTCAATTTGTCTTTTGATGCCATCCAGTCCAGCCATCAAAATTGCACTCATTGCAAAATAGGGATTGCAGGTTCCATCTCCGGTTCTAAATTCAAAGCGTTTTGTTTCAGGAGTATTAACATATTTTGGGATGCGGATAGCTGCACTGCGATTAGCGAGGCCATAAAACAGCTTTACGGGAGCTTCAAAACCGGGCAGCAATCTTTTATAACTATTTGTGGAAGGATTAGTAAAAGCCACTAAGGCTCGTCCATGTGTTAACACCCCTCCAATAAACCAGATAGCTTCATCCGAGAGGTCTGCATAGCCACCCTTTTTGTAAAAAAGGTTCTTACCATTTTTATGTAGCATTATATGAAAATGCATTCCATTACCAGCATGGCCATATACCGGTTTAGGCATAAAAGTAGCTGTTAGCCCATATTGTAAAGCAGTTCTACGAATTATATCTTTCATCACCATTACATCATCACATATTTTCGGAAAGGCAAGTAGTTCTGTTTCAATTTCTTCTTGAGCAGATAGGCCTACTTCATGATGATGATAGCGAACTTTGATATCTTGTTCTTCAATCAGTTCCACAATTTTCTGGCGGATTTCGTAAAACTGATCAAAAGGAGTATCCATATGATAACCTTTAACCCCTTGCAGGGCAAGAGCATCGAGGTCTTCATTATCTTCCGGAAGAGCATCTTTACATTCACTGGAAGTAAGATTATAGCCAGAAGAAAAAGCATCGGAATAATATTGAACCGTATCAAATAAATGAAATTCCAGTTCTGGAATCCAGGTAGACATATCTGCAATACCCGTAGAAAGTAAATATTTATGCGCTCTGAGAGCAACACTGCGAGGGTCTTTATTTACCCCTATTCTGGTTTCTGCATCGCAAATTGAACAAATCATTCTGAGAGTTGGAGTTGCATTGAATGCATCCAACTGCGCTGTTGAAGCATCCGGCATTAAAACCATATCTCCACTTTCCACACTTGTCATTCCTGGTATGGAAGAACCATCAAAAGGTATACCACTTTCCATTACTTCAGCAATATTACGGGCAGGGAAAGTGATATGATACCATTTACCATCCAAACCGCAATATTTAAGATCTACCGCTTTCACGGCATTTTCTTCGATCATTTGTTGTAATTTCTTCAGTTCCATTTTGTTTCTCCTATATCTTTTTTTTTCTTATTTAGGGGGAAACGATGTTATTCATCGTTCACCTCTAAACACGATTAGCTTTTGTAAGAGCATCGGCTGCTACACAATATCACTTAAACAAATACGGACATTATGAGCCCTTTGTACCTTCCCAAGATATAAGCTGCTAATAAGTTCGATGGACACAAGTTTCTCCTAACTTACAGGGATATTAATCTTTTTTTATCTGGGAATACTAAATAATCAGCACGCGACATTTTTAGTGCACACCCATAAGGTTCATAATAAAATTCACAGGCGGCACTATGATTTTTCCAATAATATTCCATCCCAACAAGCTGCTAATTATGATAAAGGCAAAAAGATAGATCATCCCTTTTCGTTCTTGCATTGTCCATTTATAATAGGCTTGATCCGTTAGAAAAATACCTATCACTTTTGATCCATCCAATGGCGGAATAGGGATCAGATTAAAAAAGGCAAGCAGCAGATTGAGATATATCACATAAGTGCATATATATTGAACTATAAAGGAGAAACCGAATAGATGATAGATTAAGGCAAAGACTATGGCCACTAAAAAATTGGATAGCGGACCTGCCAATCCTGTTAACCCTGAATCAGTTTTAAAGTTCTTAAAATTATAAGGATTAAATGGAACCGGCTTTGCATAACCGTATATAAAACCGCAGGTAAAATATAAAAACAACGGCAGGATAACGGTTCCAAACCAGTCTATGTGTTTTAAAGGATTCAGGGTTAAGCGTCCAGCTCTTTTTGCTGAATCATCTCCTAAAAGAAAAGCAGCCAGAGAGTGACTAAATTCATGAATGATAATGCTGTAAAAGACCAGAGCGATTATAACAACATTAAGTAGTAGTGATATTACATTCGAGTTATTCATATCTTCTTTATTTTTATGTAATTGCGTTTTCCTGCTTTGATAACATCACCCTCTTGAAGAGATATAATAGCATCAAAAGCTGTTATCTTATTTCCATTCACCGAAACAGCTCCACCTTGAATTAGGCGTTTGGCTTCGCCGTTGGTAGCGCAAATTTTACTGTCCACCAGAAGCTTTGCCAGTTTATATTCGCTTTCGCCTATTATAAATTCGGGAATGTCATCGGGAATTTCACGCATTGAAAATTGTTTTTCAAATGCTTCTTCTGCTTCTTTTGTTTCAGCCGCGCTATGGTATAGGGATACAATTTCCCGAGCAAGGCGTTTCTTAATTAGCATTGGATTAATACCAGATTCCAATTCAAGTTTAATTTTATCTATTTCCTCTTCTGGGACAGTAGTAGCATAGCAATAATAATTTAGAATAAGGTCATCGGGGATAGACATAACTTTGCCGTATTTATCTTTGGGGGAATCAAATATAGCAATATAGTTATTAAGTGATTTTCCCATTTTCTGCACACCATCGGTGCCGATTAAAATTGGTGACAAAATAGCTACCTGTTGTTCCATTCCAAAATGACGCTGCATATCTCTGCCACAGAGAATATTAAATTTTTGTTCTGTAGCTCCAAGTTCTATATCACTTTCAATGGCAACTGAATCGTAACCCTGCAAAACTGGATACAGAATTTCATGCATTCCCAAGGATAAACCTTGTTCATAGCGCTGGCGAAATGTTTCGTGAGCCATAAATTGAGCTAAAGTAAATTTACTCATTAGTTTAATAACCTCGCTCATTCCCATTTTACCAAACCACTCACTTTGATAACGGACTTCTGTTTTTTCCGGTTTTAGCACCGTATATAGCTGCTCCATAAACTTTTCACTGTTTTTTATCACTTGTTCGGAAGTTAAAGGAGGACGGCTTTCATCTCGACCTGTAGGATCACCTATTTGAGCAGTAAAATCACCAATTATTATTACTCCGATATGACCCAAATCTTGAAACTGCCTCATTTTCCGGATAGGAACCAAGTGTCCTAAATGAACATCACAACCGGTAGGATCAATACCATATTTTACTCTGAGTGGTCTTCCTGTCTTTACAGATTTAGCGAATTTTGCTTCCAGCTCTTCCCTGGTGATAATTTCTTCCACACCCCTGCTGATTAACTTCATTTCTTGTTCAAAAGCCATTGAATCATCCTATTTTAGTAATTATATTGTCTCAGGGCAAAAATAGTCAACGCATATATTTGTCAAGGGTAAAGGGAATTTTCTTGATGGATTAAATGAATAGCTGAAACATTTAAGAATATTTCTATGGCGGTTTATGCACTAGTTTCGGCTGCTGTGAGAAATGTTCTG